>PVMK01168929.1_pt1 | contig 115824 bp, 112 predicted proteins | sample 1853481 | NCBI WGS metagenome assembly PVMK01 (sample SAMN08533507, study PRJNA380276) | Marine sediment metagenome, whole genome shotgun sequencing project.
GAGGCCGTTTTCAAATGAATACCTCGGTTCAAATCCAAAGGTTTTTCTGGCATAGTCTATACTTGCAACAGACTCTCGGATATCACCGGGTCTGGCTTGCTCATATTCAGGTTCAATGCTGACGCCGGCCAGGTGGCTTATCATCTCCCATAGCATGTTTATACTTATAAACTTACCGGTGCCTACATTAAATGTTTTTCCATTTGCTTGTTCCGCACTTGCCGCCAGCAGGTTAAACCTGACCACATCTTTTACAAACACGAAATCTCTGTACTGATTTCCATCGCCGTATATAACGGGAGGTTCTTTAGCAGAAGCTTTGGTCATAAAAATGGAAATAACTCCGGAGTAAGGCGACGACGGATCCTGTCTTGGCCCGTAAACATTAAAATAGCGTAGACAGACCGTTTCAAGGCCATAGAGGTCAAAATAAAGACGTGCATAAAATTCTCCGGATAGTTTTTGAACAGCATATGGACTTTGGGGTTTTGGGTTCATGTTCTCATGCTTCGGGATATCCGGATCATCACCATAAACTGCACATGAACTGGCAAGAACAACTTTCTTTACGGTATTTTTTCTGGCTGCTTCAAGCACAAAGAGGGTGCCTAACTCGTTTACCATTGCGGATTCAATAGGATCATCCACGGTCGAAGAGACCGAAACTACCGCTGCCTGGTGAAATATGATGTCACAGTTTTTAGCGACTTTATTCAGAATTTCCCGATCCCGTATATCTCCTTGATAAAATTTGATATGATCCTTAATATGGTCCAGATTGGAAAGATTTCCTGTTGAAAGGTTGTCGAGCACTGTCACATTACATCCCGTTAATAGTAATTCATCAACAAGGTGAGATCCGATAAACCCTGCGCCGCCGGTGACAAGTGCTTTATTGAACTTTAAATTCATTGTTTTGAGTCTATTAATAACTTTTCATTGCCACTAAGGCACCAAGACACCAAGAAATAGAGGGCTTTTATACAGCTCCGCTTTGTCAATTACATCTGAAGATGTTTATTAACTAGTTGTTTTTACAAATACAATCGCTTCACGATTCTATATAACGCGGCTTCGCCGCTCTAAAAAAGGAAATGCTTTTAATATCTGTGCAAGTCCGTGTAAATCTGCCTGCCCCAATAGTTCTATCTGGCACCTTTTCCGAAAAGTACGATTTTTATGGTTCGCAGGATAATCATCAAGTCCATGAGAATGGACATGTTTTTAATGTAGAAAAGATCGTAGTTGAGTTTTTCAACGGCATCTTCCACAGATGCGCCATATCTGTAACACACCTGAGCCCAACCTGTAATACCGGGTTTTACTGAAAAACGTTGTCCAAAATAAGGGATAATATCTTCAAGTTTTTTAACAAAAAATTCGCGCTCCGGTCGAGGGCCCACCAGGCTCATTTCACCTTTTAAAACATTCCACAGCTGAGGAATCTCATCAAAACGCCAGCTGCGAATAAATCTTCCAGCCCGTGTTATTCTCTTATCATTATCCTCAGCCCATACCGGTCCGCTTTGTTTTTCTGCATCTTCAACCATTGAACGAAATTTATACACCATGTAATTTTTTCTATTTTTTCCCACTCTTTCCTGGGAAAAAAGAACAGGCCCTGTTGAATCGATCTTAATTATAATGGCAATTACTATAATTAACGGCGAAAGGAAAATGATCATGAAAACGGATGCAATCAGGTCTATGGCGCGCTTTATAAAACGCTTTGTGGTTGATTTGTAGAAACCTTCTGAAAATATAATCGAAGCGGGATTAGTCTGATCGACCGAGAGTTTGCCTGTTAGCATCTCATAAAAGGTCGTTCCATCAATGATTTCTATACCACTCACGCGACATTTTACGAGTTCCTTGGTGGGCAATGCTCCTCTTCTCTCCTTCAGTGCTACAATAATTTTACTGATGTTTAGTTCTTCCGCCAATTCACAAAGGCCGCTATAGTCTTTTTTATAACCCGCCGGCGGTATATTTTTTTTAAATTCAGGCGCGATGTTTGGCGGATATTCCTGAATATTTGCTTCAACCTTATACCCGCTGTCTTTTTTATGATTTATTTCATCCATTATTTTCTTCGACAAATCATCTGACCCAAGAAGAAGGATCTTCTGGTCAAATATGCCTCGGGTTAAGATCATACTATAGCAAAAACGCCAAGATACAATAAAGAAGATAACAAAAACAGTGCTTATTGCGAAAATTCCAGGTTTGACAATTGTTCCCGGGAAGATAACATAGATGCCCGCGAGTATTATGGCGGCGACACCGAGAGCCTGGATTAAACGTATGCCAAGTTCCATAAAACTGCTCGTAGCTGTCAAATCATAAAGTTCATTATAATACAGGCATACCTGGCTGACTATGGTAATCAACAGTATTTTAAAGTATATCCATCGATCGACTGGAAACGATCCAAACTCAATAATTATCCAAGAGGCAAAAAGAATGGAAAAAAAGATGAGGGCTCCTTCGCCAATAAAGAAAAATATATTTCGTATTGGATAATATTGTTTGAAAATTCTAAGCATAATTAATCGTTATTTTGTTTAGGCTCAATTAGGTTTTATAATATTTGCCATATCTTTTGTATTTCCCTAATCCGTAATAGCTCGCAAATTGAGTGTCGAGTTTATTGAGTATAATACCTAATATTTTCTCTTTCCCAATGTTTTCTATTAGGTCTGAAACCATTTTACGCGGTGTAGTTCCACACTCAACTACCAAAAGTACCCCGTCAACCTGCCTTGATAATGCAGCTGTTTCAGCTGTCAGTTTTGGCGGTGGAGAATCTATAACGATATAACGGTCACTGTATCTGTGTTTTACTTCTTGAAGAAGTTTAGACATCTGTTGAGAAGACAATAACTCCGACGGATTGTGAGGAGGTTTACCTGCTGGCAGAATACTCAACTTATTGACCGGTGTCCTGAAAATCAAAGAGGAAAGAGGTACGCCCTTGGCAAGGTGATCACTCAGTCCGGGAACATCCCCAAACCCGAATTGTCTATGAATAGAAGGCACGCGAATATCACAATCAATGAGCAGAACATATTCTTGAATGCTCTGAGCGATGCTTGTCGCAAGGTTTGCAGACACAAAAGATTTTCCTTCATCCGGAACAGCACTGGTTACCATTATTGACCGGGGCGATCTTCCTGAAGAAGGAAATAAAAGATTCGTTCTTAAGATTTTAAACTGTTCAGCCTCAAAGGAATTTGGTCTTAAATGAACGATCAGATTTTGATCAATTTTATTCTCGTCATATGTTAGTTCAGTTTTATCAATAGGAATGACATGACTTTCACGCTGAGGATATTCACTTTTATCGATTTCTTTACGTAAAAAAGCAGCACCAGTATTACCTTTTTTCCGTATTTCATCTCGATCAAAAGAAGCCTCTTGTTTCTCGGTTTGACCTTTTGAAACCCTTCCGAAAGTTTTATTGATGGCTAATGAAGTGCTATCTCGTTTCTTTGATTTTTCTAATGCATCGAAAATTTTACCCATTTAATTAACCTCATACAATCGTTTCGCGATTCTATAAAATGCGGCTACATCACTTAAAAAAAATCTTGCACTATGTTGTAATGAAGCGATTAAGAAGCTCCATGGTCTGATCCACACCCTTGAGGGATAAGACTGCAAATACGATAAAGAGAGCACAAGAGAGCATGACTGAAAAAATACTGAAAGCCAGATCAAGTCTCTGCCTTCTTTTATCTTTCTCATGATATACGATCGGAAGCGTGGCAAGGACGGAGAAATCAAGATAAGACTCAACATCTTCAGGATTCCTGAAAGATGTATTTAGATACTCCAGCAAAAAGACCAATCCAAACCCGATATTCAGGCCGGCTGCCAAGGTCAATATAAACAGCACTTTCATATTTGGAGATATGGGCTTTTGCGGCAGTGCGGCAGGATCGATGATTTGAAACTGCTCCCCTTTTTGCTTTTTCTCCATGTTAAGGGAAATCTCTGCTTCCAGTTTTCGGGATAAAAGCTCACTATATGTTTTTTTAATGTTATTATAATCTCTTTCTAACAATAAGAGTTCCTGTTCTTTTTTGGGTGTATTATCAACTCGTTTCTGATAATCGCGTATTTTTGACGTTAAGTTAGAAATATCCGCCGTGTATGTCTTTATTTGTGCTTTAAACTGTTGTACTCGTATTCTTAAATTTATGGGAATATATAGCGACCCATATGAAGTGTCTTTATCATTATTCTTTTTCTTCATATCCGATATCATCTTTTTATAACGAATTACATCCGGATGCTTTTGAGTATATCGGGTCTCGTAATACGCAAGCCGAGCTTTAGCATCTTCCAGAGTTAATGGTTCTTCCGAACCTCTATTGAGTAATATGTCTCCTTCTGAAATTTGATTTTCAAGTATTGTCAGCTTGTTTTTTTCAGTTATAAGATTTATCTGTCTTGCGTCTAATCTTTCCTGGAGCCTGTCAAGCATCCTCAGGTTTGTTTCAAGCTGTTCTGGAAGTCCTCCCATATATTTTTCGCGAAACTTTTTAAGCCCTTTTTCTTTTTCCACAAGTTCTATCCGTATGGGATCCAGCTCTTCTTTAAGAAAATCACTGGTTCCGATTGCATCAGTTTCCCTGGCCTTGAGGTTTGCGCTAATAATGTACGATGTCAGCGCATTTGTAATTCTCAATACTTTTTCAGGGTTTTCACCCTCGAATGAGATTGAAAATGCATCTTGATCCCTTGGTTGGAATCGTCTCGCATTTTTTGTCTGGTCTGGAAATATTAACTCGATAGATATTCTCTTTCGCAGGTCATTTATTTTATCTTCCATGAACATATTTTCATACTTGGGCTCAGCAAATAGATTGAAATCTTTTATAATCTTTCCGAGATTTGAACGACTCATAATCTGCTGTGACAGGATGTTGAGCCTTGAATCGACATTCATCGATACAACCGTTTGGACATACTTTGTCGGAACTTTCTGGGGCTGTATTAGAATTATCGTCTTTGCACTATAAATTCTAGGAAGCATAACAGCCAAACAGATCCCAACAATCATAGAAAGACAAAATGTGACGATGATCCACCATCGACGTCTTAAAACAATTTCTATGATATCCTTTGGATGTATCTCTTTTGCTGCTTTTTGCATGGTTTTATCCCTTCCGACAAGCCTGGAAATTTTTTCTTAAACTGAGCGTTTTAATAGTGACAGGAATTTAAAAATTTATTAATAAAATATCTTATTATCCTCTCTTTTTCAAGTTAAATAGGACACAGATTTTCGCCGATATTCACAGATAATAATATTATTTTTTAATTTAAGAATCTTGATAATCTGTGTTCATCTGTGTCCAAAAAAGGAAATTCCTATACTGTCAAGTTAGTTTGTATGCTTTTATTTTGTTCAATATGGACTTATAGCTGATATCGAGTAGAATTGCAGCCTTTTTTCGGTTCCAATTCGTCTTTTCCAGCGTTTGTCTCATTATTTTTTTTTCTATTCTTATTATGAATTCTCTTCGAATATCTTTTAAAGAAATTCTGTTTAAATCTTTTAAATATTTTTTTATATCTGGAAGCTCCGGGAGTGCATAAGGTGTTTTAATCTTTTCTATTTCATCTAATGATTTATTTTTTTGGCCGTGCGAGGGCAGTCTATTAACCATACTATCTTTATGACCCAATAATACATATTCTTTGACCAGATTTTTAAGTTCTTTAACATTCCCAGGCCAGTTATAACGTTTAAATGTATTTTTGGTTTTTATAGAAAGGTTATAATGGCTTCTGCCAAGTTCGCCACAGAATCTGTCATTAAAAAAACCAGCCAGCAATGGTATGTCTTCGATGCGATTTTTTAGCGATGGGATTTCTATGCTGATTACATTCAAGCGATAAAAAAGATCTTTGCGAAATTCACCGGTTTCAACCCGGGCATTAAGGTCCGAACGGGTTGCCGCAATAATCCTCACATCAAAGGTATTTTTTTTTCTGAACACAATTTTGGGATGCCGTCTCCGTCTAAAACCTGAAGCAACTTACCCTGAAACGAAGGGTGCAACCCGCCTACCTCGTCAAAAAAAATGGTTCCTGAATTCGCAATTTCAAACAGCCCGTTCTCATTCTGAAAGGTGTCTTTCAAACGTTTTTATGCTGTATTCAAACATTTCTTTTTCAGAAATATTTTTTGAGAATGCCCCAGCGTTAACTTTAACAAATGGATGGTTCCGCCGGTCCGATCTGAAATGAATGGCTCTGGCAACCAGATCTTTGCCGGTCCCTGCTTCCCCTTGAATTAGAACCGTTTCTTTCGAACGGCTCAATTGGGAAATCATCTTTTTTATCTTTACCATTTCAGGGCTATTGCCGATGATCACCGGACAATCCTGGAACATTTTGCCTTTCAAGCTATTACGATGGAGATGATTGAGGACCCGGTTTATCTCAAAAGATTTAGCGGGGCATTTCATAACTATCACATCATGAAATCCGTTTGTAACCATGAAATCCTTAACTTCAAGCTTTTCCGTAATGATCAAAACAGGCACGGTACGGTTTTTCATTTTGACCGCATTGATAAATCTATAGGTCCTCTCCAAAGAAAGCGGTCCTGAAATCACCAGATGAGGGTTCAGTGATTGCAGGTTGTCCAAGCATATCGTTTCTTTATCAAAGCTAAAAGGGATATACCCCGATCTGGAAATTATCGATTTCAAATAGTCTCTATGCTCTGGACTTTTTTCGAGAATAATTACATTCTGCTGTTCGGCTAAGCTCATAATACTTTATTTGGCAAGACGCTTAATTTGCAAAAGTTGATGAAAATTATGAACAGGATTTGCTTTTTTATAGCAAATTGCATGCCGTTTGGATGAATAGTGTTTCAATTTAACGAACAGATATAATATATGGGTGATATGTTATGAAATTTTATACCATTTTTTTCGTAAAAATCACACCTTATATATGAAAAGTTTTTCTTACACCACTTTCATATATTTATTTTCGGCTTGACTTATGAAAAATATGAAATTAATTTCACAATAATGAGAAATTAATTTCACTTTTCCTTGATCCAAATTTTTAAAATTTAGGATCGAGGCGTTAATCTACTCTAAATCATGCATAAACTTTTTTCAAAAGAGATAAGTAACAATAATTACAGTGCTATACTGAGGGTTTCCATAAACATGCGACAATCAAGAAATATGATTGCCAAATCCATTAAAATATTATATAGAAGGTGTTGCAAACCAAATTCATTAGCTTTGCTTAAATGGAACAGGCAATTGATAAATTGACAAATAATGTCAATAAAAGTGACAAAATGAATAATCCCCATAAATTGCTTATCATTGATGACAACAAAGAAATCCTATCTGCACTTAAAGATTTTTTCACCAGGAAAAGCTATGAGGTTTTCTCTGCTACCGATGGCTTGGAAGGGTTAAAACTGCTGGAAACCGAGGAACGAGATTTCGATCTGGTCATAACAGATCTCGTTATGCCGAACATCAGCGGTGTCGCGCTCATCTCAATAATTAAAAAAAAATTCCCGGATACCCCTGTGATTGCCATAACCGGATGGGGAGAACATCCGGAAGCGCTGGCCACGGAGGCTCAAGCGGATAAGGTATTGGAAAAACCTTTCGAACTTTCTGAATTGGATAGATTAATAAAAGATCTGCTTCCTCAAAAAGACGCATAAAATACTACAAGATTTAGAACAAAAAGATTATGGTACCTCAGTTAATCGGAATCAGTGAAAGCATCGAGAGAATCAGGGAACTGATCGAACACGTTGCAGACACAGGATTGAACGTTATCATCACTGGAGAAAGTGGTGTCGGTAAAGAAGTCGTTGCCCAAAACCTTTACCATACATCTATAAGGAGAAATAAACCTTTCATAAAGGTTAATTGCGCAGCATTGCCGGACGGATTACTCGAAAGTGAACTCTTTGGATTCGAACGGGGTGCTTTTACCGGTGCTGACCGAAAGAAGCGTGGAAAATTCGAACTGGCGCATCAAGGGGTTCTGTTTTTAGATGAAATCGGGGATATGTCCCTCAATCTTCAGTCGAAACTTCTCCATGTTCTTCAAAGTGGCGAGTTTGCGCCCCTGGGTTCCGAAAAAGACATCAGGACAGATGCCTGGGTTATCGCAGCCACGAATCAAGAACTCGAAAAGAAAGTAAAAAAAGGACTTTTCAGGGAAGATCTCTACTACCGCCTCAATATTATAAAAATTTATATCTCTCCACTTCGTTCCCGCCCTGAAGACATTTTGCCGTTAATCGACCATTACATCAAAAAATATGCTTCCCAGTTCAATAGAAAACAAATATTAAAACCCGGCCCGGATTCCATGGAAAAGCTGATAGCATACAGCTGGCCCGGAAATGTGAGAGAACTTCAAAATATTCTTAAACGTTCTATCGTTATCGGCAACTGGGAAGAAATCATTGACGATCTTTATTTAAAAGGCCGATCTGCCGCTGTATCTATGTCAGAAGAATTGGCTCTGGAGGGCGCTTCAATTGTCGATGTCCTTTTGGACTTTAAAGGTGAGTATTCATCAGATTACGCCTCGTTTTCCCTCAAAAAAATCAAAAAGAAAGCCTTGGACCGGATAGAAAAAGAGGTCATCTCATTTGTCCTTGAAAAAACAGGCTGGAACCGTACAAAGGCAAGTGCAATTTTAAAAATCAGTTATAAAACCCTTCTTTACAAAATCAGCGATCTTAATTTAAAACCGCCTCATAGTAAGCCCTATTAAATACATTCGGGCTAACCGGCTGCAAAGGTTGCCCGACGTTCTAAACCGCTTCTACGTTCCTTCTCTTTTCTCAACTCTTTGCCGTGAATCATTTTTATAATTTTAACACTTCTCCGTTCCATACCGCTTCTCTGATCCATGCCGTTTCTCCGGTCAATACATACCCTACGGCTTTCGCACAACCGTCTCTCGGGAATATAGTTTGTATATGAAAATTGTCGTCTGTCAATATCTAACCGCCGACCTCCTTTATCTTTGAGTACTGTTATCATTCCGGCAATACACATCATTAAATCCCTTTCTTATGAACCTTGATAGTTTCGTGAAAAGTAAAAGGTTAAACGTGAAAAATCTATATGTTGTTTAATATCGCCTCTTAATGTACTAAAGTTGAAGAAAGCGTTTTCAGCGCAAATCATTTTTATCTTAAATTGATAGTGCCAAGGGCACATACATCAACCCTGGCCCAGACCGATCACCAATACTCTATACTCAAAAAGTTAAATTTGTAATGATGCATTGGCCAGACCAATATATTAATGAGCCGCACCAGGGCGGGCTTTAGCTCACTTTAGTTCACTTCAAACTTTAGTCACTTTCAATCTTACTGCTTTTGCAGGCATAGCCAATTGTTTCTGATCCTGAGGACCAGGTTTTTCAAGATTAAGTAAATCCAGTCCGTTTTTTCGAATTTAACAAAATCAAACCAAATACAACTATTCTGTATTCTGGATTCATAATGCAAGGGAAATGCCAAAAAATGAATTAAATGGCCCAACAACGTTGCAATGCTTATTTATCATGTTTAATTAGCATGTTAGACATTTGATTAGGCAGGCGTAAAATAGCTTTGCTGTGTGTAATCTATGAACAGCAACCTTTTTCTGTGTAATTATAGTTATAATTAAACAAAAAACAGTGTATTTTATTTCATAATTATCAGCAGGTTTTTCAAAATCAGGCCTTTTTGCGAGATCATCATAATTGTGCCGGAAATGTTTTTATTGAAAAAATACATTATAATGGTAAGGTTTCTAATAATACTGAAAATTCGTAAAATTGGGAATCTGAGCGTTAATTCAATTTTAGGTCAATGATACTTTCATGGGAGGTCAAACAATGGGCCGTTTAAAATTTCGTTCCTATTCTTCTTCTTTTCATAGTCGCTCTAGTCGTATGCCTGTTCATCGAATGAAGAAAAAAAAGTATCTCACCTTAAAAAAGGGACGGCCTATTTTGAAAAAGGAGAGTATAAAAGCGCGGAACTCGAATTTAAAAATGCGCTACAGATCGATCCTCAATATATCGAGCCTTATACGAAACTTGGAGAAACCCAGCTTAAGCTCGGAAACCCACAAGAAGCATTCCGAGCCTACTCAATGGTTGCAAAGCTTGATCCTGACAACTCAGATGCTCAACTTAAACTGGCAACGTTTTATCTGCTCGGCAAAAAAATAAAGAAAGCCCGAGAAAAAGTCGATGCAGTGCTAAGTAAGGAACCGAAAAATATTGAAGCCCTATTTCTCCTCGCAAGTGTCCTGGAAATGGAAAAAAAGTTTAATGAAGCATCGGGGATATTTAAAAAAATCATCGAACTCGATGGAAAACAGACCCGGGCATATCTCGAATTGTCCCGGGTGCTGGTACATGAAGGAAAAATTTCTGAAGGCGAAAAATTTCTAAAGCAGGCTGTCGATATTGATCCGAAAGCCATACAACCCCATCTTGCGCTTTCCAGATTTTACATCAGCATTAAAGCCTATGCCCGGGCAGAAGAAGAAATAAAGAAATCCATCGATATAAATCCGGAAAATGCGGATCTCTACATTGAACTTGGCAATTTTTACTTCAGACAGAACAAAAGGGACAAGGCAGAAGCCGCGTATCTGAAAGCGATCGATGCCGATCCAAAAAATATAAAGCCGTATATGGTGATCGCCGGGTTCTACGATATCACAGGTCGCAAAGACCAAACGTTATCCATGTATAAAAAGGCCCTTGACCTTCAACCCGAAGATATCCGCATCAAGAACACAATTGCAAAATTTTATGTGAAGAATAAAAGAGTCGATGACGCTGAGAAATATATCACCATGATTTTAAAAGAAAGGCCCCAATATTTTCCGACCCGAATGCTAAAAGGGGAGCTCTTAGTCTATCAGCACAAATTCGACGAAGCAGTCCTATTATTTGACCAGCTTATAAAAGAGGAACCAAAGTTGGCCAGGAGTTACTATTTTAAGGGTCTTGCGCATCTGGGAAAAAGGCAGAACAGAATGGCAAAGACAGCTCTTGCCAAAGCTGTTGAGCTAAATCCCAAATATATCAAGGCAAAGCTCTTGTTAGCGAAAATTTATATGCGTGAACACGATTATAGTATGGCACAAGAAGAAAGCGAGGAGGTTCTTGAAACTGCACCCGGAAATTACCATGCAAAACTGATTTTAGGCAATGCTTATTTGTATCAAAGGAAGATTAAAGAAGCCAAAGAAACATTTGAGTCACTGATTAAACTCGAACCGGAAAGACCTGCAGGCTATTACCGCCTCGGCATTTTGTATCGTTTAATCAAAGAGTATGATCTTGCACTGAAAAATTTCGAAAAGGCTATATCCATCAACCCGAATCTCATGGATGTTTTCACAAACATTATCCTCGTTCACGTCGATAAAAAGGAATTTAAAACAGCGATATTAAAATGTGACAACCAATTGGAAACAATGCAGGGCAAACCTGAACTGTTGGCGATCATCCATAATTTAAAGGGGAAAGGTATACCTCGCGCAAAGAAAAAATGAAGACGCACAAGAATCATTCCAAAAGGCTTTAAAAGAGAATCCGAATTTTTTGCAGCCCTATTATGCCCTGGGCAGGTTATATCTTATGGAAAGAAAAGAGGATAAAGCCATTGACCAGTATAAGACAATTCTGGAAAAAAATCCCAAGCAGGCGGCTCCCCACATGGTTTTGGGAACGATTTACGATATCCAAAAACGATTTGACCTCTCGGAAAAACACTATAGGGCAGCCCTTGACATCGATCCAGATTTTGCGCCTGCTGCGAACAACCTTGCCTATCTGCTTCTTACACAAGATAAAAATATCGACGAAGCTCTGGGGCTTGCCCGGCAAGCAAAAGAAAAACTTCCTTATGACCCAAATGTAATGGATACACTCGGACTGGTTTTTTATAAAAAAGGCCTGTATGACAGTGCTATCGCTGAATTTTCCGACAGCCTGGAAAAAATCCCCGACAATGCAATCGTGCATTATCATCTTGGTCTCGCCTATCATAAGAAAGGAGACATTCATCGCGCCAGAATAGAACTGAAAAAAGCCCTCAGCCTGAATCAAAATTTTGACGGAGCTGATACGGCAAGGCAAATATTATCCAAATAGAGTGAAAAAAACCAACTTATAAATACGTAACCGTATTTCAGATACGTATATTTAGTGTTTACGCACAAGGTAGCCCGTTATCCCACTACCAGAGGTAGTATTTTGAAATTTCTTTCGTTTAAAATACTTATTTTATGCATCCTTTTGCCGCCCATTCTTTATATTTTTTCTGTACTATCCATTGAAAGTCATCTCAGAAGACACTATACAAAAGAGATTAAAGAAATCTATACCGGCGATACACGCCCCTTATTCAATGGGAGTGTGAGATTGAAGGATGCCATTAATAGAAATATCGGTGGATATCTTCAAAGTAAGGCGATAATACCATTGGGAATAAAGGTAAATGTCGCTGTTACAACCAAACAAAGCACGATTTTATATCCTTCATTTTTTGACGAAGAGGAAGATTCGATACTGGCGCCCAACCCCATGAAAGTCGCTGCTGAAAACTATAACCTTTTGGAAGAAGGTATTGTGGTAAAAGTCGATTTAACTTTTGAACACAACACCTTGCTTTCAAACACGATGCTCGCTTTTTACATTTTAGCATCCGTACTGGTATTATATTTTTATTACAAGGCGGGGATAAAAAAGGCCACACAAGAGGATACGGAAAAAAGCAAAAAGATTACCCGGCTTCTGACCCTCGAAAAAAACCAGACCAAAAACCTTAAAGCACTGGTGAAAATCAAACAAAAACTGACTTCAGAAATTTCGGATATGAAAAAAAGGTTGGAAAAAGAGCGGGTCAAAGCCATAAAAAACGAAGAGGAAATGATCAGAGAGATTGTTGCGCTTGAAGAAAAATTCAACAAAAACTTCGCACTCCAAAACACAAGCCAAGAAGAAATTGACACTTTAATAGAAAAAATAAAACGCTTTGAAAAAGCGAACCGCAAAGACAGCAGGCAGAAAGCAAAAGCCTCAAATCCGGTCCGGAAACGATTCAAAACTCTGTATAAAAATGTATCTATCAACGAAAAAGCCATTAACGGTTTCGTAGATCTTACGGATGACATGAAGATAAAGGGCGAAGAGATTATCCACAAACTTAATGAGGATCCAAAATATGTCCAAGTTAAACGGAAAGTGTTCGGAAAAAAAGGGCGCACCACAATCCAGGAAGTAATATTTGCATATAAAGGGCGCCTTTATTTTAGAAACACCAAGGGTAGCCGCATCGAAATTCTTACCATCGGCACCAAAAATACACAGACCAAAGATCTGGAGTTCCTAGATAATATTTAATAAAATTTATAAGACCACAAGAAATTTTATTGACATTATATATATTTTATTTTAGTAATACCGGTTTTAATTTCACACCCCTTGCTCTGGTTTTCCAGGGCTTTATATCCAAAAGGAGGTTTTATGAGAAGATACGAGACAATATTTATTATCGACAACGACCTTTCCGAAGAAGGACGCCTTCCCATCTTTGAAAAATTGAAAGACCTCATCCGGCAACATAACGGATTGCAGGTTATGGTTGACGAATGGGGGAGCAAAAGGCTTGCCTATGAAATCCAGAAAAAAACCCGTGGTTATTATGTTTGTTTAGATTACTGTGGATCAGGGACACTCGTTAATGAGATTGAACGCTTTTTCCGTATTGATGATCATGTTCTAAAATACATGACTGTCTTACTTGATAAGGATGTTGACATCGAAAATATCAAAGAAGAAATCGCCAAAGCCCAAGAGATTAAAACCCCTCAGACAGATACACCTGATGTGGACCCCACCGATGAAACTGATGCTGAATCCAAGACTTCTGATAAACAAGAGGATGAAACATTAGAAAATGAAACAATATTATCTGCAAATAACGTAGAGGAGGCATAAAATGGCTGCAAACTTCGTCTCCCGAAAGAAAAAACCGGGTGCTTACAGAAAAAAAAGAGTGTTTCATCGGCGTAAAGTCTGTCGCTTCTGTGCCGATTCCAATCTTGTTATAAATTACAAAGATATCAAATCACTTCGGTATTTTACAACAGAACGTGGTAAAATCATTCCACGGCGAATTTCCGGGACATGTGCAAAACATCAGCGGTCCTTGACCCATGCTATTAAACGTGCCCGCACAATTGCCCTAATGCCTTATGTGGGTACGATAGACTATCATTAATGAGTTTGCCAAGGGAGAAAAGGATGGTTTTCCAAACCATTCAAAGGGATGTCTCAAAGGATATTATCAGCGGCATTACGATCACATGCCTTATATTTGGGGCATCGGTTTATTTGCCGATCATCGGCTTTTTCTGTGCGCTGTTCATCCCTTTGCCGACACTTTTTTACCGCTCAAAACTAGGCAGAAAGACCGGAATTGTCATCCCGATCATCACCATTATCATGATGGTTGCCATTCTCGGCGGGGCATCCATTGATATTCTGTTTTTTTTTGAGTTGCTTCTGCTCGGCTTTGTGTTGAGCGAGCTTATGGAGTTGAATCTCTCCATTGAAAAAATAGTATTATACGCATGCAGTTCCGTGATAATCATGGGGATTGTCTGCCTGTTCTTTTACAGTAATTTTTCGAATAAAGGAATCTATGCCCTAGTGGCGGAATATGTGGGTAAAAATCTCGAACTTACGTTATCCATTTATGAAAATATGGGGGTTAAGCAAGAAAGCATTCAAGTCATTGAAGCGTCACTGGAAAATATAAAGTACGTTCTAATTAGAATCATACCCGCCCTTACCGTGGCGTTTACCCTTTTTGTATCTTGGACAAATTTGCTGGTTGCAAAACCGCTATTCAAAAACCGGAAGCTTTTATATCCCCAATTCGGGTCACTAAAACTTTGGAAAGCCCCTGATTTTCTTGTCTGGTGCATTATAGGCTGCGGTCTGTTGCTCCTGATACCCGACAGAACCATTAAAATTTTTGGTTTAAATGGTCTGTTAATTTTAATAACGGTTTATTTTTTTCAAGGCACTGCCATTGTATCATTTTATTTCGAGAAAAAAAGACTGCCCCTTTTGTTGAGGTTGTTTTTATACAGCCTCATCGCCCTGCAACAAATCGTATTGCTTGTTGTTATCGGTCTTGGCTTCTTTGATATGTGGCTGAATTTTAGAAAATTGGAGCCGAATAAAAACAATTGAAAGCGAAAGGATAAATTTCCTATGCCCTGGGGCAAGCTGCAGTGCATCCCGGAATTTTTGCTTCAGCACCGAACTTTCGCCTTAAAATAGATCTCTATCTTAATTTAAATTCACCCGTGCTGAACCCGGCGGGGAATAGCAATTTAGAAATCTATGATAATGACTGATCTTTAGTGGAGGTTGCAATGAAAATAATTTTGAAGGAAACAATAGAATCTTTAGGAATAATCGGAAGTGAAGTAACTGTAGCAGCCGGCTATGCACGAAACTATCTTTTACCTCAGAATAAGGCTGTGTTGGCAACACCTCAAAATCGGAAGATACTGGAGCAGAACAAAGCCCAATTTGATATTCAGATTGCCAAAGAAAAGAGTCTGGCAGAAGCGATCGCCAAAAATATCGAGGGCATCGTTTGCAAGATTGCTGCAAAAGTCAGTGAAGAGGATCGTCTCTATGGTTCGATTACAACTCGCAACATTGCAGATGCCCTTGCAAGTCAGAATATTAAAGTAGAAAAAAAGATGATTTTGATTAGTGAGCCCATAAAAAACACAGGTACCTTTAGCGTCCCCATTCGAGTTTATAAAGATGTTGAACCTGAAATTATCGTTGAAGTCGTACCTGAATAACTGAACATCTCGAATTTTTTACAACTGCCTGTTGATCATGCAATTTGTTGAGACATGGTCTATTTTTCCTCACATGCAAAACAATGGAACGTCCTTGCATAGGGAATTATCTTATCTATGGCTTTTCAAACGATGCTATCTCGGCAGATTTTATCGACCACCCGTTATTCCAAGGTTCCAATTGAAAGAGAAGCGAACAAACAAAGGATCGAGGAAACTCCACCGTCTCCCTGATTAACCTTCAATCGAGTTGAATTTTCATGAACGACAGCCGTCTGAAAATCGAAAAAGACCCCTCCCTTTACCATGTTCCGCCACATAGTATCGAGGCCGAGGAATCTATTTTAAGCGCTATACTGATAGATAATGAGGCCCTGCTCGATATCCTCGAAAAACTATCCCCTGAAGATTTTTATAGATCTGCACACCAGAAGATTTTTACTGCCATATCCGAACTTTTTACAAAAAATGAACCCGTAGATCTGGTAACGCTCACCAATATATTGAGGGAACGAGGCTGGCTTGAGGAAATCGGCGGAGCAACATACCTTGCCAATTTGGTTGATACTGTCCCACTTGCTGTAAATGCTCAACATTATGCCAAGATCGTTCATGACAAGGCCTGTTTAAGACGCCTTATTGTAAAAACAAATGCAATCGCTAAACAGTGTTTCGAAGATCCCGGTGATGTTGACAATATCATCGATTTTGCTGAAAGTTCCATTTTTGAAATCTCGGACAATAAAATCAAACCGTCATTTTTTAAAATCGGTGAAATCATCGAGGACAATATCGATTCCCTTGAAGAACGTCAGGGAAACAAGGCACTTGTAACCGGTGTCACCACAGGGTTTACCAAAATTGATGAATTAACCGCCGGCTTACAGAATTCAGACCTTATTATCCTTGCCGGTCGTCCAGGTATGGGAAAAACAGCCTTTGCCCTAAATATTGCAAAAAATGCGGCCGTTGATGATAATTCTGCCGTTGCCATATTCTCTCTTGAAATGTCCAAAGAACAACTATCATTTCGAATGCTCAGCAGTGAGGCAAGGATCGATTCATCCCGTTTGAGAAGGGGGTTCATAACCCAGGATGACTGGATAAAAATTACAGATGCCGCCGGTGTTTTATCCCAAGCACCTATTTTTATTGATGATTCACCGAACATCTCAGTTCTGGAAATCAGAGCAAAATCACGTCGATTAAAGAGGGAGCATAATGTGGCCCTCATTATAATCGACTATATTCAGCTCATGAAAGGACGTGCTTCAGCTGAACGACGAGACCTTGAGATCTCGGAAATTTCAAGGTCTTTAAAAGCCCTTGCCAAAGAGCTCAATGTTCCTGTTTTGGCACTTTCACAGTTGAACAGAAAACTGGAAGAACGGAGTGATAAACGGCCACAGCTTGCAGACTTAAGGGAGTCCGGAGCTCTTGAGCAGGATGCCGATGTCGTTGCTTTTATTTACAGGGACGAATTATACACCAGGGATGAAAATAATCCCAATAAGGGCAAAGCAGAAATCATACTGGCAAAGCAAAGAAACGGCCCAACAGGGGTGGCGCTATTGACTTTCATCGATTTGTATACTCGATTTGAAAATTATAGCCCAAGAGAATAACCCGAAACCGCTCGACTTAGGTCCAAATGAAAAAACTGTTCGGGAATACCGGCGGGCTTAAGGCCAGTCAGATCCGCAGCCTTGAAAATCTTTACCGCCGCCGCCTTCCACCTCAATTCCTCATTACATTTGAACTTGCTCGCGATATCAGCAGGCTCTCCCATGATATGCGCCGCCAGATCGGTCTTCTGATTACCCGTCAGGGAAAGATCGCCTACGTTATTGTGGGAGATCATCAAAAAATCGTGATTCCGGACACCAGCGAATATCGTACGGCTCCGGGCCGCCTAAAAGGGTTAAGATGTGTACATACCCACCTTAAGGATGAACCATTAACAAAAGACGACCTCACCGACCTTGCCCTTTTGAGGCTCGACATCATGGCCGCAATAACGACAACTAAGACCGGCGATCTTCATAAGGTTCATGTGGGATATATCTTGCCATCAAGTTCGGATGGAAGACCGTTCCAGATTCTAAAGCCTTTAAATCCCAACAAACTCGATATTGGATGCCTCGATTTAATTCAGTCCCTTGAGGCCGAACTGGCCCATTTAACGTCTTTGTATGAAGCGGATACGGGAAAAGAACGGGCGCTCCTTGTCAGCGTTACCACGTCTTCCGGAAAAACGGCGATGGACTCCTTAGAAGAACTGGAAGAACTGGCTTTATCCAGCGATATCGAAATCGTCGGAAAGATGCTTCAACAACGCCGCAAAATAAATTCGAAATTCCTTTTGGGTCCTGGAAAGCTCCAGGATTTGATCATTATTGCACTTCAGAAAGGGGTAACATTAATCATCTTCGATCAGGAGCTAAACCCTTCACAAATAGGGTCGATTGCTGATCAGATCGATCTTAAGGTCATCGATCGGACCCAGTTGATACTCGACATTTTTGCTCAACGCGCCCAAACAAAGGAAGGAAAACTCCAAGTCGAGTTTGCGCAACTTAAATATCTACTTCCACGTCTCGTCACCAAAAATACGGCCATGTCCCGCCTAACCGGCGGTATCGGGGGCCGGGGGCCGGGGGAAACTAAACTGGAGATCAATCGAAGGCGTGTTCGTGACCGAATCAGACGGATGGAAAATGAACTATTGCGGGTACGGAAACAGCGGAAACAGCAGAAGTCTAAGCGAAAAAAAAGGGGCATTCCCGTTATCTCCATTATCGGCTATACGAATGCCGGAAAATCCACCCTGCTCAACACACTGACAAAAAGTCGTGTACGGACAGAGAGTCGGCTCTTTGCAACCCTGGATCCTTCAAGCAGACGTCTTAGGTTTCCGAAAGATATTGAAGTCATAATTACGGATACGGTGGGGTTTATAAAAAATCTTCCCAAAGACCTTATGGTTGCCTTTCGCGCAACCCTTGAAGAACTTGAAAGCGCAGATCTGCTTCTGCATGTGATAGACATCAGCAATCCTCGTTTTAAGGACCAGATCAAATCTGTTGAAAAAATACTGTCTGATCTTAATTTAGATGGTATTGCCTTAATTCGTGTTCTGAACAAAATAGATCTTATTGAAAAAACCACGGTTAAATCCCTGGAAAGAAGTCTTGGCGGAACAGCGATCTCAGCAAAAAACAAATCTACCTTAATGCCCCTCATCAAAAAGATGAAAACTTCGATAGATCTTTTGAAAGATACCACGGCAGCACCGGGTTGATCATGGGACTTTTTACGAATTAAAGCTCCATGCAGTTCCCGTCCTTTTGACGGTGATATCCGCCCCAGTTAAACAGAAAATACAAATAGGTTTCATAGGGTAAACTTTGCTTCGACAAAATTGCGGGAAATGCATTTGCTCAGTTAAATCCCCGGAATCCAACTGGGTGAGCCGTTGCCGTTCAATAATATTCCATCGTAAATAATTTGTGGTTGACATTGAGAAAAAAATAAATATAAATGTGTATTCCTTATGGATATAGAACGTATAAAAAGAGTCGGTATATCCGCTGCATATAAAGCCGGAAGAGTTCTTCGATCTCACTACGGCCGGATATCCAGAATCGAAAAAAAAGGGGCCATTGATCTTGTAACAGAGGCCGATACCGGGTCTGAGAAAGTTATCATTGACACCATTCAAAAAGCATTCCCCAATCATACGATTCTGGCTGAAGAAAGCGGGTTGAACAAGGGCGAACCAGGCCATAAGTGGATTATCGATCCTTTAGACGGCACAACGAACTTTTCACATCAGCTCGGTATTTTCTCGGTTTCCATCGCCTTTGCTCTAAACAATCAGACAGTTTTCGGCATCGTTTTGATCCCGGAGGCCGGAGAACTTTTTACCGCAGTGAAAGGAAAAGGGGCATCACTAAATGGTCGTCCGATCAGGGTCTCGAATTCTCCGGCGGTTTCTGAAAGTTTGCTGGTCACTGGTTTCCCTTATAACTTGAAAGACATCTTTGATCCCTTGCTGATGCGTTTTTCGAACTGCCTGAAAGCCTCCCAGGGGGTGCGAAGGCTCGGTTCGGCTGCGATTGACCTTTGCTTTTTAGCTTGCGGACGCTTTGACGGATTCTGGGAGCAGAACTTAAAGCCGTGGGATACGGCGGCTGGAGAGCTGATAGCCAGAGAAGCGGGAGCAGTTGTGACGGATTTTTCAAACAAACCATATACTATTGATAAAAAAGAGATTCTGGCAACCAACGGCAAAATTCATAAAGAAATGCTTTTATTGCTGGAGATAAAGGATACGGTATGAGCAAGGAGTCTATGAATGAGCTTTCCCTTGATGATCATCTTGAATGTCTGGGCAATTTTAATAACCAGGACCCGATCTGCAGAAAGCTTTGTGCTTTAAGCCTGCGTTGCGCTATAGATAGCGAGAAAAATACTCGAATGGAATTTTTGGAAGATCTTATATCTTATAACGATATGTTTATCAAAATACAGTAACTTTAGTTTTTCAAAAAATATAACAATTTAAAAATCCATACTTAGAAGCTATTTCAATACAGATCTCTTATTTGATTATCTTTTCTGAAAAACTAAAGAGTTGGAAAGATCTTTCCAGGATTTAAAATCCCATTTGGATCAAAAATCTTCTTTATCTTCTTCATCAGGTTAATTTCAACAGGACCAATCTCTTTGGTGATATAAGGGGCTTTGGTTATGCCAATACCGTGTTCACCGGAAATTGTCCCGCCAAGTTCGAGGGTATACTCAAACAGAGTGTCTATGGCAGCTTCGGCTTTTTTCAGATCATCCTTATTCTTCTTGTCGAGCATTATATTAAAATGGATGTTCCCGTCACCGGCATGTCCAAAGCTTACCATGTTAAGTCCGGTTTTTTCTTTTAAAGCATCTATTTTTCTGACCATGTCAGGAATCCTGCTTCTCGGGACAACAATATCTTCATTAATCTTATCCGGGCCATATTGAAAGAGAGCCGGAGAAATGGCCTTTCTAGCTTTCCAAAGATTTGCAATCTCCGATTTCGTCTTGGCGAACTTGATGTGCTTTGCACCCTGGGACAAACACACCGTTTCTAATTGTTTGATGAGGATGTCCACCGCTTCGGATTTTCCGTCCACTTCTATCAGCATTAAAGCTCCGGCTTCAACCGGCAAATCCATCCTAAGATGGTTTTCAACACACCGAATTGAAGCATTGTCCATAAATTCAAGAGTTCGGGGTATGATGCCTTGGGCAATGATTTCAGAAACTGTTTCCCCAGCCTTTTCCAAGCTGTCGAAAACGGCAGTCATCGCGCGTATCGCTTCAGGAAGGGGCAGGAGCCTGACAGTTATCCGGGTAATGATGCCAAGGGTCCCTTCGGATCCTACCAGTAGACGCGTCAGATCATACCCAACCACCCCTTTAGCGGTCCGAACACCGACATGTATGATCTCGCCGGTTGGGAGGACAGCTTCAAGGCCTAAGACATAATCCCGGGTAACACCATATTTAACCGCTCTAGGGCCCCCTGCACACTCAGCCAGATTGCCGCCCAGAGTAGAAAATTCGGAACTTGACGGATCCGGAGGATAAAACAGTCCTTCTTTTTCAACGGCCTGATGAAAACGGGCTGTCACAACACCGGGCTCTGCATGGGCGATGAGATTATCCTTATCAATTTCAAGAATACGGTTTAACCGGCTCATGACAAGGAGTACTCCTCCTTGGACGGCAAGTGATCCTCCGGTCATCCCCGAACCGGAACCCCGGGGGATTACATAGAAACCGTCTTCATTGGCGATGTTTATAATGGCAGATATTTCTTGGGTATTTCCTGGGAATAAAACAGCATCAGGTAGATAAGTGGCGGCTGTTGCATCGTAGGCATAGCAGACAAGATCCTCTTTTTTCCTGCTGCAGTAGGTGTTTCCAACTATATTTTGGAGCTTTCTGAACGTCGTATCCGTAAGGACCATTTCATGCCATCCGTTGGCAAATGATTGTTGTCAAGTTAAATAGGACACAGATTTTCGCAGATATTCACAGATAATAATATTATTTTTTAATTTAAAAATCTTGATAATCTGTGTTCATCTGTGTCCAAAAAAGGAAATTCCTATACTGTCAAGTTATACCATTGCTTCGCGATTTCATATATGATGTCGGAGTGTTAGAATTTGCCGGTTTCAAGCTTTTTGCAGAGAAATTCCACCTGCTTTTGTATCGCTCCTTTCTCTTTTAATCCCCGCTCAACAGCGCCAATGGAATAGAGGGCGGTGGCATGGTATCTGTTGAAACCTTTGCCGATTGCCTGGAGAGGGGCATCGGTATATCTGCGGGACAGATAAATTGCGATCTGTCGCGGTCGTACGATCGATTGTTTGCGAGAACTTGAAACAATCTCTTTAACGGAAATATTATAATGTTTACAAACCAGCTTCTTTATAACATCTACGGTAATATTCTTTCGTCTGCATACGATATTCTTGACAACACTTTCAGCAAGTCCAAGATCAATCGGTGTTCCTAAAAGAGATGATTTTGCTGTCACTCCAATGAGACCGCTTTCGAGTTGTCTCACATCCTCTGTAAGTTCACTGGCCAAGTAATGGATTACGTCTTCAGAAATTTTACACCTGTTATGCTTTGTCTTTTTCTGCAATATTCTGACCCTGGTTCTGAATTCCGGGGGATCAATATTTGAAATAAGTGCGCACGAAAGACGTGATCTCAATTCGTCATTGAGTTTCGGAATCTCCGAAGGGAGGTAACAACTGGAAAAAATGATTTTTTTGCTGGATTCGAAAAGGGTGTCGAGTGTCAACGCAAGCTCGATCTGTGTTCGTTCCTTGCCGGTTAGATAGTGAACGTCTTCAAGAAGTAATACATCACATTGATTCCTATATTTTCCTTTGAAGGCATCAATGGAATTATTTCGATACGCATTGACCATTTCATTACTAAAGTTCTCTGCAGTTGTGTAATAGACACGATCTCCGGGATGCTCGGATAGGATGTAGTGTCCTACGGCTTGTGAAAGATGGCTTTTTCCCATTCCGGTTTTCGACAATAAGAATAAAGAATTCTGGAGAGAATTTTTTCGAGAAGCCAGCGAGAGTGCTGCGGAGAAAGCAAAGTCATTGTTGCCGCCCACCACAAATTGATCAAAGGTGAAATCCTTTCGCAAAAACCGCCCGTTTTGCGGGTATACATTCATCTGAGGAAGCGGCAGTTGCGGATCCTCATCTAATTCCTTACTCGAGCTGTCTTTTGGCTCCGAAACCCTCACGATAAACCGGCATGATTTTCCTGTGGCCTTTCTTAATTCGGACTCAATGATGTCGCCATATTGATCAAGAACCCGTTTTTTGGAAAAAAAGTTGGGGCAAGAAAGAAAAACACAGTCGTCATCGAACTTGCTGGGTTTCAGCGGATCAATCCACATCCTGAAAGAATGGCTGGGGACACGTAATTTAATCGCAGTTTTTATTTCTTCCCAGATTATTTTCATACCGGTCTATATTCTCAATTATGCAAATAGAATGAACGTGTTGTTCAAGGGTAAAATTGTTGATAAAATAAGGATATCAATCTGTTTGGGAGTATTATTTAAGATTACCAAGAAGCCACTGGCAAGTTGTCGTTAACTTAAAGTATCATCCCCTTCATGTCAAATCCGATAAATCCCATTTATTATTTATTTGCTAACAAGTTATTAACAATTTTTATCCATTTGTTTTTATTGTCTTATTTTTATAGTCTTCTGCCAAATGCTTTTAAATACAATCTTTTTTAATGGGCCTTTTTTTATAAGCATTTTAAGCATATCCACGGTTATCAACAGAATATACACAATACAGCTTATCTGGATAAGCTCCTTTTTTCTCCGATTTTCTCTTTTTTTTAAATAAATTTTCATCTTAAATTTTTAACATCACCAACTACATTGAGAACATTGATCGTAAGTTTCTTTGGAATTTATTTGATATATTTTTTATAATCTGTAGTATATTTATTCTTTTTGTTATTTCACCTTTTGAGAGGTTATAGAGATGTTCGATTCCCGTCCGATTATCGGAATTACTATGGGTGACCCTGTTGGGCTCGGTCCGGAGATTATTCTTTTAGCCCTTTGCAACCCTGCAATTTATGAAGTCTGTAAACCGCTTGTCCTTGGAGACCTTCGAATTCTGACAGCCGCAAAACAATGCACACACAGTAACCTGCACATCGAATCTGTCAAAGATCCGGACAGCGGCACATATAATTTTGGGTCGATAGATGTGCTCAACCTCTCAGAAATCGATCCGGATAAAATATCATGGGGCAATCCCACTGTTCAGACTGGAAAGGCAATGATCCACTATATTCAGGTCGCCACTGATTTGGCAATTCAAAGACGTATTGCAGCAATGGTGACCTGTCCCATAAATAAGACAGCGATGCAGCTTGCCGGATTTCCCTATAACGGACATACTGAACTTCTGGCTGAACGAACAAAATCCGACAATTATGCTATGATGTTTGCCGGAGACAGGCTTCGTGTCGTCCTTGCAACCATCCATGTTCCATTAAGGGATGTCCCGTCAATACTTTCGAAACAAAAAATTCTGCTGACCATAAAACTGACCTGGCAGACCCTCCGGGAACGATTCGGAATCAAAACCCCTCGAATTGCTGTTGCGGGTCTGAATCCCCATGCAGGTGAAGGCGGAATGTTCGGAAACGAAGAAAAGGATATCATCACACCGGCCATCGCCCAAGCCAGAAATGAAGGGATTGACGTTATCGGGCCGGAACCGCCGGACACGCTGTTTTATCACGCTGCAAAAGGACATTATGATGTTGTCGTATCCATGTATCACGACCAGGGACTGATACCATTCAAACTGATGCATTTTAACAACGGCGTAAATATTACCATCGGACTTCCTATTATAAGAACCTCTGTTGACCACGGAACAGCTTATGATATTGCCGGTACCGGCACTGCCGATCCGGGAAGTCTGATCGCTGCTATAAACATGGCGGTGCAACAGGCTGCTTACGCAAATGAAACGGGGAGGCACACCCCTTAGTGCTATAATTCATAAATACGAGGACGTATTTTTATCTGGATAATAGCCTGTATAAACTGAAGTCCAAAAGTTTGAAGTTTGAAGTGCCTAAAGTGAGCTAAAGTTGAGGAACGCGCTTTCAGCGCGATCAATTATATTAAAATTGATAGAATACCTTAACTTTCCCGTTTAATACGGGATAAATAGGCATTTTAGTTCACTTTAGTTCACTTTAGTTGTTCCGGTTAAAGTCAACATTTTTTTTAAACAAATTTGCTCTTTGAAAATTCGGTAAAATCTGTACACAAGGTCGATATTCTGTTAAGTTAAAGAACGGGAACGGGGGCCTTGATCCCGCATTTAGCGTTGTTGACGCTTTGGGACTGCTTCCGTTCCTCTCTTTTTTTAGCCTGCCTTCTTGAAATTGGTGCTTTTACATCATATGCTTGGTAACGACGGCTTTTGTCCAGGCCTACTTTCTTTTCGTCCTGAGGATTCTGTTTTTTTCTGTTTGCCTTGTCAATTTCGGGGTCAAACGGCTGGTTGTGTTTAAGCATTCCGTAAATTATTCGAATGATTTTGTGCATGCACACACCCAAAGCGGCCTTTTTTGCCATCCCTTTTTCCGTATGTTTCTCATAGATTTCACGGATCAGAGGATTGGATTGAATGGCTACCATGGCAACCATATAAAGAATTTGTCGGGGTACTGTGCGGCCTTTTTTACTCATATGAAAGCCCCAGGAACCGTCACCGCTTTTTTTATAAACAGGGTGAAGGCCAAAGAACGAGGCTAAGTGTTTCGCCCTTTTAAACCGTTCTATGGAGCCTATTTCAAGGATTAGACCGACAGCAGAGTCGTTTCCGATCCCTATAAAAGTCTTGAGCAACTCAACTTCAGGAATCGAGCATTTATCCGCCATGGCTTTTGTTTGGGCATCAATGGTTTTTGAAAGCTGTCTAATCTGTTGGACAATCGCCTTGATTATTTGGCTTGTAGTTTCATCCGTAGCGGACGCGACACTCTGCTTGGCTGTTTCGACCAGTTTTTTTGCTTTTTGGGGTGTCACATATGGAATCAAGGCCACAGAAGACTTCTTTGCTTTGGCCAGCTTGGAAGCGGTTGGATAGCGCTGTAAAAGGCTAAGAACCCAAGCCGGTGTATGATCTTTACCGTAAGCCAGAATTTCCGGATTGGCTGTGTAGGGATTGGATTCCAATTGATTGAGCATCTGGGTTTTTTGCTTTTTCAGCATTTTTATAAATCCCCACTGTTTTCTCAGGGGTGCCAGAGGATCCTGTTGCCGATACTGCACTTTCTCGGGATGCTCAATCATGTATTTGGCGACATTCTCAGCGCTGATTTTGTCGGTGATATTCCGATTCAATTCAGCTTTGCTGTTGTTGTAAACGCCACAGGGATTTAATCTGGCAGTCCTTATCGGCAGATGCGTCTGGAATCTGACCAGCGCATCAAACCAGTTGTTTTCATAACCGCCAGTGCTTTCAACGGCGGAAAAAATGTTGGCCTTGGGATGACGGACGCAAAACTCTGATAGGATGCTGTAGAGCTTTTGGTGACCGTCAAAAGTATCATCCAACTGAAAGTCGTCTTCAACGTAGTGCTTTAATGAATCAAGCATGACGAAATTAGAATATCCTTTACTCGCATCAATTCCAAAAAAGTAGTCTGGCATATGGCCTCCTTATCGGCGATAAAAATTTTTGGGAACCAGGAATCATCAGCCTTGTCAAATACGGTGTCGATGCACCAAGTTGTTCCCCGACTTAAACCTGGCGGAAGGAAGACTCTAAAGTCCGGGTTCGGAACCCAAGGCACTTACCTTCTCTTCCGACATTATTGACAATTTTACCGAATTAAGAAAGCCCATTGGTAATGATGCTCAAATTAAAAACCTCGGAGGAGGCGGGGGGACACCCCCCAGTTTAAATTTATTTTTTGTCCAATTTTCAATATACAAGGCACTTTAAACTTTTATATACATAGAATGAGAAAACCAAATTATAAATACGTAACCGTATTTACGAATACTTATACTTAGATTTTTGAAAACATTGATAATGAAAACCGATAAAATAATCATTCGGGGTGCAAGACAACATAACTTAAAAAACATCGATGTTGAATTGCCTCGCAATAAACTCATCGTAGTTACCGGCCTCTCCGGGTCGGGAAAATCGACACTTGCATTCGATACGCTATATGCCGAAGGACAGCGACGGTACGTGGAATCCCTTTCCACTTATGCACGTCAGTTCCTTGAACGTATGGAAAAGCCGGATGTTGACACCATCGAAGGCTTATCACCCGCCATTGCAATTGAACAGAAATCAGCCAGTCACAATCCTCGGTCAACGGTAGGGACGGTTACGGAAATTTATGATTTTCTCCGCCTTCTTTTCGCGAGAACCGGCACACCCCACTGTTATGAATGTGGAAAGCCGATTACTGCTCAAACACTCGATCAGATTGTCGACAAGGTCATGTCGTTGCACGGTAATACCAAGATTATTATTCTGGCACCCCTTGTCTCAGGACAGAAAGGCACCCACGATAAACTTTTCAAACAGCTTCAAAAGGAAGGCTTTTCCCGTGTGCGTGTGGATGGAAAAATCCTGGAGATCGAAACGGTCGGCTCCTTAAACAAAAATACAAAGCATGCCATTGATGTGGTTGTAGACCGTCTGATTGTGAACGAAAAGATCAGAAACCGGCTGGCGGATTCACTGGAACTTGCTATGTCACAGTCAGACGGACTTGTCACAGTGGATATCCTTGACCAAGAGCCTATTCTTTTCAGTGAAAAACCGGCATGTATAACTTGCGATATAAGCTACCCGGAATTTACCCCTGCAAGTTTTTCTTTCAACTCTCCCCAGGGCGCCTGCCCAAAATGTGACGGTCTGGGTTCAACCACTGAATTCGATCCTGATCTTATTATTCCCAACCCGGAGTTGTCCCTAAGGGAAGGAGCAGTTGCCCTGTGGGCAAATAGAAATACCGTCCACTTCATTGAATTTTTAGATGCACTGACCAAACACTATGGTATTGATATTTACACGCCTTACAAGGATCTTCCGAAACGATTTAAAAACGCGCTCTTATACGGCTCCGAAAATGAGTCGATTACATTCTATTTTGAACGCAATAACCGTCGTTTCACATATAAAAGACCATTTGAAGGTATTATTCCGAAATTGGAGCGACGGTATTTAGAAACAGATTCCTACCAGTCCAGGGAAGAGATTAAACAGTATATGAATTTTCGTCCCTGCCCTGAATGCCAGAGTGCCAAATTAAACAGGGCGAGCAGGTCCGTCCAGGTGGGCGGTCTTACCATATTCGAAATTACTCAACTTTCAGTGGCAAAAGCCCGTTCCTTTTTTACAAAGCTGGAGTTGACCGGCAGAAAGAAGATTGTTGCAACAAGGATTCTGAAAGAAATTAATGAACGACTCGGTTTTCTTGAAAATGTGGGTCTTTCCTACCTGACCCTAGACCGAGCGGCATATACTCTCTCCGGTGGGGAAGGCCAAAGAATTCGTTTGGCGACACAGATCGGATCAAAGCTGACCGGCGTCCTTTATGTTCTTGACGAGCCGAGTATCGGCCTGCACCAGAGAGACAATCAGCAGCTTCGTGAAACACTTTTTCAAATGCGCGACCTTGGTAATACGGTTCTTGTGGTAGAACATGATGAAGCGACCATACGTGCGTCTGATCATGTGGTCGATATGGGGCCCGGGGCAGGAATTAAAGGGGGATATGTGGTTTTTTCCGGACAACCCCAGGGACTTTTAAACGCCAAAAACTCATTAACCGGACAGTATCTTTCAGGGGCAAAATGTATCCCGGTACCATCTAACCGACGACGCAATCACAAGAGAAAAATCATTATTCAAGGCGCATCACAAAACAATCTGAAAAATATCGATGTGGAATTCCCCGTGGGTTGTTTTATTTGTGTTACCGGTGTATCCGGCTCTGGAAAATCGAGCCTTGTTCTGGAAACCCTTTACCGTGTTCTTACCCAGCACCTCTACCATGCCAGGATTCCGGCAGGCGCCTACAACAGCGTTATGGGCCTTGAGCATATCGACAAAGTCATCAATATCAATCAGTCTCCCATCGGCAGAACCCCCCGTTCCAATCCCGGAACATATACCGGTATTTTTACATATATCAGAGAACTTTTTTCCAGAACGCCTGAAGCGCGCATGAGGGGTTACAAACCCGGACGATTCAGTTTCAATGTCAAGGGCGGAAGATGCGAAGCTTGCCGGGGAGACGGCATTATAAAGATAGAAATGCATTTTCTTCCGGACGTTTATGTTGCCTGTGATGTATGCCGAGGAAAACGGTATAACCGTGAAACCCTTGAAATCAAATATAAAGGAAAAAACATTGCAGACATACTCGATATGACCGTTAATCAGTCGTTCAAATTTTTTGAAAGGATACGCAATATCCGTCAAAAATTGCAAACATTAATCGATGTCGGCGTAGGATACATCCATATCGGTCAACCCGCAACAACACTATCCGGCGGAGAAGCGCAACGGGTCAAGCTGTCCCGGGAACTCGGCAAAAAGGCCACTGGAAGAACCGTCTATATTCTTGACGAACCGACCACAGGACTCCATATGGATGACATTCGAAAACTACTCAACGTGTTATTAAGACTTGTGGAGGCGGGTAATACGGTAATTGTGATCGAACATAACTTGGATGTTATCAAAACTGCAGATCATATTATCGATCTTGGACCTGAAGGCGGTGATGAAGGGGGGTACGTTGTCGGCTGTGGCACACCGGAAGAAATCGCAAATCTTAAAGGTTCTTATACCGGCCAGTTCTTAAAAAAGGTTTTAGTACCTTAATATTAAGTGTGAAATGCCTAAAATGATCTAAAGTGCCTAGAGGGGAAATGCCTAAAATGATCTAAAATGCCTAAAGGTGGGAAGGTTAAAGGTTACTGAAATGACCGTTTTTCACTTTTCACATTTAACAATTTAACCCTGAACCCTGCTTGCCCGGTTAAATTTTTCGCAGAAAAGGAGCGTAGCGACTCCTTAACTTTAGCTCACTTCAAACTTTAGCTCACTTGTAACTTTTCTGGCTTGTCCGGGTTAGGTTAAAGTAAAACAGGGCTGCGTCTTAAATGACACAACCCTGTTTTCTTTAAATGTGTCTGTTCTTAATGACCAGCGCCAAACAATGCGGCAATCGCACCTGCCTGGGGATGAGCGTAGATAAGAATCAGCGCAACAACCAGTGCATAAATACACAGCGATTCAACCATGGCGAGACCAATTAGCATGGTAACCGTTACCTTACCCGATGATTCTGGATTCCTGGCAATGCCTTCAACAGCGCCCTTTATTCCAAGACCCTGTCCGATGCCACAACCAAAGGCTGCAATTCCGACTCCAAAACCAGCTGCTGTTACGCAAGCGATGAAAAATTGTAATGCTCCTGCTTCCATAATCTACTCTACCTCCTTTTATTAGGTTTTTTTGCTTCTTCCATTTTCCCATTAAAAAACAAAAAGCAAAATTTTATTTCTTTTTACGTTAACCTTCTAAATTAGTGGGCATGCTCTAAGGCACCGGTAAAATACATGACCGAAAGCAAATAAAACACAAAAGCCTGGACCAGGGCAACGAAAATCCCAAGGGCCATAAGCGGCAGCGGCGCAAAAAAGAGTCCGGCCAGAGCGAGAAGTATACCCAAAACAAGTTCATGGCCCATCATGTTTCCGAAAAGACGGAACGTGAGTGACAGGATGCGTGCCAAATGGCCGATAATTTCAATGGGGAATATAAGAGGGACCATCCACCATACCGGCCCTATAAAGTGTTTGATATATTTAACACCATGATATTTAACACCGATAACATGGGTAAAAACAACAATCACAAGTGCACATGAAAGGGTTGTATTCAGATTGGCGGTGGGAGGGAAGAAACCAGGCACAAGTCCTATTAAATTACAGGCAAAAATATAAATAAAAACCGTTGCGAGAATGGGAAAAAGCCATCGGCCTTCTTCACCCGTTATATCAATCGTGAATTCTTCGAGTCCTGATATAAGGATCTCCAAAACATTTTGTACTTTTGAGGGAACCAGACTTATATTCTTTGTCCCGATAATTCCGAGCAAAACCAGTAAAATCATCACCACCCAACTATAGATAATATATGGGTAGTTATTGGCAAAGTGTCCAAGACCGACCATTTCAAACAGCTTTACAAAAAAGAGATAGGGATGTTCCACCTTATACCGCCTCCTTAAAAATATATTTGGTTAATTCACGCATGGTAGCGAGCATAATACTCCCAACCACAACCGAAAGACCGATAAAAAGACCCAATGGATGAACATAGTGTCCTGATATGAGTACAAATATAATTAAGCCGCTGACAATGAAGCGAACATAATATTTGGCCAAAACAACTCGGTGAGAAGATAGGTGGGACGGCCGAAACGCTTTTTTAAGCGTCCGGTACAACAAGTGGAAGTTGACGGTAACAATGAGGCCGCCAAAAATAATTCCCCGGGTAAAATCAGGCGGTAAAAGAATAAGCCCGCTGATGCTTGCAAGAGAAAACAGTATCCAGTTTGCACGGGTAATGAATTTCAAAAGACGCTCCTGAATTTCCACGCTTGCTATATCCTGTTATAGTTTTCTGCTTTTTTTAATCGCAATGCCGATATTTCTATATCCTGCAACGATCCCAAGTCCAAGAAAAATAAGTGTAAACCACGGCGTTGAATTAAATACCCGTCTGTCAAGATACACCCCAATACCAAGCCCGATAAATATGGAAAGCGCTACCGATAAGCCGATACTACTATAGTATGCCAGATCCTTTATGGAACCTATGGTTTTCTTTTTCATGAAAAAGAACGCCTTGTTAAACAAGGATGGCGCCATCGCAAAATAGATCGCCTAAAGACGTTGTGCCTCTAACATATGGTTTTCCTCAAGTCAATGCAAAAATATCGATTTTCAAAATACTGTATGCCGGTTTCGTTAAATTTTTATCATATCTGCATCAAAAACCGGCCCATCCACACAAGCGTGCATGTAATTACCTGATGCTTCTTTTCTTTCAACTGCACACCCAAGGCAGGCTCCTATGCCGCAGGCCATCATTGTTTCGATGGAAATTTGACACGGCACCGAATACTTTTCCGCAATTCCAACCACACATTTCAACATTTCCAAAGGTCCGCAGGCATAAACAATATCCGGCCGACGGATCTCAGATTCAGTTTCCAGGGGATGAGTTATAAAACACTGGTCCCCGGCACTGCCATCATCTGTGGTAATATGCAGTTTCATACCGATCCGCAAAAAAATATTTCTGCACAATAGATCATCCGTTGATCTTCCACCTAAAAATACCGTACATCGTGACGGATTAAAACCCCTTTCCTTTAAATATGAAGCCAGAAAAACCATCGGGGCAACCCCAATTCCCCCCGCAACGATATAAATATTTTTATATGCATCAGAAATGGAGAAACTATTACCCAAGGGACCGAGAATATCTACAACATCGTCTGTTTGGATCCGGGAAAGCATCTTTGTGCCCTCCCCCACCACCTTATACAGGAGTTCGATCCCAGTTATGCGGCCATTGACCAGGATGCGCTGATGAATGGAAAAAGGTCGACGTAAAAAAGGGGTAATTCGGCCTGGAAAGCGCAGCATGATGAATTGGCCGGGCCTTGCGTTTGAATATCCACCATCACAGGCTAAACCCATTCGGTAATATTCCGGTCCCACTTTACGATTCCAAAGAACCTTAGCTTTTTCTTGATGCATATTATCCTATTGAGATGCCGACTATTTCTAGGGCAGGCATGTTTTCTTTTTAAACCGATCCATGGATAATGTTTTTTTTCAAACCGTGCGATCTTCACCGGAAGCGGATGAAACTCGTGGTTAAAGACTCGTAAAAAAAACGGATATCAATATAAAAAACAATTTGTCCCTTTTGTGACAGACAATCTCATAAAATGCAAGTATTCAAGGAATAAAATTTGCCCCCCATTGCCGGTACGTACCTTCGGACACTGGAATCAGATTAAAAAAGGATTATTTCAAAGGTCTCTATTTAAAGCCGATTAACGCTGCGAATCTTCCTGTCTCCCCCTCTTTGCGATAGGAGAAAAAGCGTTTTGAGTCGCATTTAGTGCACAAACGGCTTAACTCCACGTTTTCAGTCGGAACCCCTGCTTCACTTAATTGATCGAAACTGATGGACCAGAAATCAAAATGGTTGTTATTGTCCTTATATTTCCAATACACCTTTGGAATCTCTTTTTCGTAATTGACAAACTCAGCGCAACATGGTCCGAGGGACGGACCAACACCCGCCACAATATCATGAGCACGGCATCCGAAACTCTTTTCCATCACCTGTAAGGTGTGGCCGATAATATTATTTATACTCCCACGCCAGCCGGAGTGAACATTTGCCACCACTTGCTGAACCGGATCGCAAATTAAAACAGATTGACAGTCCGCCACTTGCATGACAAGGAATTGCTTGGGAATATTCGTCACCATTGCATCCCCTTCAAGCCTTTGTTCAAATGCTGGATGAAAACTGTCGATTGGGTTATGCAAAATTTCCGAACATTCACCCTGAGAGACGGAAGCAGGATCAAACACCCTATAAGAATTACGGTTTTTTGCAAATACAATGGTTCGGGTTCCATGAACCTGGTTTAAAAAGACAAGATCTTTTTCATTGATGCATTGAGCGATAATTTTTCGGTTTGCGATGACATTCCGGTCCTTGTCGCCAACACCGAAACTCACATTCAAACTTCGGTAAGGTCCGACGCTTATACCGCTATTTCGTGTAAAAATTCCATGTCGGATGCCCGGAAGACTCGAAAATTTCCGAAACTCTAAAAATGAAACTCCATTTTTCCGCTTTACGATCACCCAACAAATCCTTTATCGTACGTATTCAGGGAGTGCGCTCCCCCGCTTTATTGCGATGTCTATATATCTCGTTATTTCAATGACTTACCCTGATAAACCGGAACTAAGCTGCTAAACAGTAAATATCCTGGTCCAGAGGGACCAGGCTTTGGGTTACCCCTGGAAGGGGCTGTTTCCCTGAAAGCCAGACAAGTTAAAAGTGATCTAAAGTGCCTATTTATCCCGTGTTTAACGGGGAAGTTATGGAGTCGCTTCGCTCTCTCCGAGCTGTAGGCTCTACCCTCCGGCCTGTAAGCCCTACGGGCTGGAAGCGGAGCCGGAAGCCGCTGATTTTATATAATTGGTAGAATTCCTTAACCCTGGCCCAGACCGGTCACCAATATTCTATACTCAAAAGGCATGTTTGTAATGTTGCATAAGTCATATCAAAATATGAGCAATGCGCACCAGGGCGGGCTTTAGCTCACTTCAAACTTTAGTTCACTTCAAACTCTTGCAGCAATTTTTTAGGCAGAGCCAGAGAACTCTGACTCCCGCAATGCGGGACAGGCATGGCCAGAGGACCAGGTTTTTTATGACGAAATAAAAACCTTACTTCGACATTCATCATTCAATATTCAACATTCAATATTTAAAATATTTTTTTCCACAAAAAGCATCAAATTTGAAAATAAGCCCCTACTCTCCACCCATATGCTTATAAAGCTTTATGATCCGCCGTATTATCCGGGAAGTTGAAATACCGGGGACAACTTCAACTCGAACCACCTTACCGCCATATGCCTTTACAACATCAGCTCCGACAATTTCTTTTTCCTCCCAGTCGGCGCCCTTTACCAAAATATCGGGTTTAACGGCACTGATTAGTGCCAACGGATCAGATTCATCAAAAATCGTTATAAAGTCGACAAACGCTAACCCGGCCAAAACTTCAGCCCGTTGCGCCTGGGTCACGATTGGCCTGTTATCAGGTTTTATCATCTTCACAGACGCGTCAGAATTCAGACCCACCACCAGCAAATCCCCTTCAGACCTGGCAGCGGTAAGATAACGTACATGCCCCACATGAAGAATGTCAAAGCACCCGTTTGTAAAAACAATCTGTTTTCCGGATTTACGCAGATTCTTTACCCGTTGAATCAGGTCTGTTAATTTTAATATTTTAGATCTCATATTTCCATCATTTTTTAGGGTCCAATTATATAGCTCGGGCCAGGGTAAGAACATCAACCTGCTTGCCCCCCCCTTTCAATAGCACTTTTGCACATTCATTGGCAGTTGCTCCGGTGGTATAAACATCATCCACAAGCAGTATTTTTTTTCCTTTGATCTTGGATGTATCATTCACGACAAAAGCATTTTTAATGTTCTGCAATCGTTCCTTACGTCCCAAACCGGTTTGCGGTACTGTCCATTTTTTTCTGGCAAGTATATCTCTATCAACAGGTATGGCCGGTAAAGACCCATTTAATATTTCAAAAATACGGGGCCAGTTCCTCACAAGAAGAATTGACGGGTTAAAACCTCGAATCCTGAGCTTTTTTTCATGGAGGGGTACCGGTACAATAATGTCGATACGCTTTTTATCCCAATACCGGCTGAAAGTGTTAAACAGAAGGGCCCCAAGCGGGGGAGTCAACTGAATTTTTCCTTTATATTTTAAACAGTGGATCGCAGACATAAGGGCCTGGTCATAAATGCCCGCTGATCGTGCCATTCCATAGTTTTTTGGCGCTTTGATACAATCGCCGCAGACACGATCTTCCCCTTGTCTGCTTTTAAATACAATGCCGCATTTCGAGCATATCGGGGATTCAACCGGCAAAAATGTGGACGAACAGGTGGTGCATAAAAATGGCGACATAAGTGTCATAAATTTTTTTTGGAAGTTGTCTTGATGGTTATTAGCTTGTTCGGTCGACACAAAGTTTTTGTGAATCAATATCGCCGGAACCCAAGTATCTTGATCTAAGCCTTTGAAGCGCCGTAAAAGGGTTTTCAAATTTATACATTGCGGCATGCCCCCATGAAAAAAAGATCCGCACACCAGGCATTGTGTTGGAAAAAGCGCCTCTATCAGCGCTCCGCCCACACGGTTCAACACGTTGTCAAGCGAGGGTTTAGTTATCATACGGATAATCGCCGCTGTCTGAAAACCTCATACATAACAACCGCACCCGCTACGGATGCATTCAGGGAATCTACAGGGCCGGCTTGGGGAATGGACATCAAAAAATCACAATGTTTTTTTACCAAGGGTCGTATCCCGCTTTCCTCTCCGCCGACAACAATTGCAACCGGAACGGTCAAGTCACTATAAAAAATGGATTTGTCTGAGGTTTTATCCATACCGGCAACCCACAGACCGCTTTTCTTCAGGGCCTTAATGGTGTTTATCATGTTTGTTACCCGAACAAGCCGAATGTGCTCCAAAGCACCTGCCGATGCTTTGGACACGATGGGTGTGGGGCGGGCAGATCGATCCTTAGGAATAATTACAGCGTTTGTATTGATACAAAGGGCTGTTCTAATCAACGCACCGAGGTTTCGAGGATCCATAATATTGTCGAGCAACAGTATACAAGGGTTTGACTTGGCGTCTCGGATCCCGTCTAACAGTTCTGAACAATTTACCAGAGGATAGGGTCCGACCTTGGCACCGACTCCCTGGTGATGAGCTGTGCCGGACAGATTTTTTAAGTGTAAAGAAGTTGGCCTTTCAATGGGTATTTTTAAGGATTCCCCAAGAGCCAAAACCTTCTCAAGCCGTTTTGAGATGTTTTCTTTGGCAATATATATCGAAAAGATGTCCCGCCGGCCCGCCTTTAAGGCTTCAAAAACAGGATGAATCCCGTAAAGTATCTCTGTATTCACGACGACCTTTTATTCAATCTCTATTTTTTCGTTATTTATCAAAGGCGATATCCTTCAATAATGGATATCAGCTCCTCAATAGCCGACAACAATTGGTCATTAACGATAACATGACGGTAAAGATTCTTGTGGGCCATCTCCTTCTTTGCATTTTCAAGACGCCGATTTAAAACCGTCTTGCTTTCAGTGCCTCTCATCTCCAAGCGTTGTCTTAGGGTGTCCATAGACGGAGGCAAAACAAAGATCGTCACACTGTCCGGATGACGTTTAAGAATCTGGATGGTGCCCTGAACATCGATATCAAGAAGTATGTCACGGTCGGATGACAAACCCTTTTCAATAAATTCGGCAGATGTACCGTAATAATTTCCATGGACCTCAGCCCATTCAGACCAACGGCCCATTTCCATATTTTTTTTAAACGCTTCTTTTGAAATAAAATAGTAGTCAACGCCATCCTGCTCCCCTTTCCGGGGCGATCTCGTAGTATACGAAACCGAATAGACCATATCCGTAAAATGCTTAAGTATAGCTCTGGAAAGGGTTGTTTTTCCAGCCCCGGACGGCGCTGAAATGATGAAAAGATGTCCAGGTTGGAGCGTTATCTCTTTCATACCCATGCTGGACTATACCGCCCCCTTAAGTGTTGCGTAACGCTGGGATATTGTTTCGGCCTGTATTGCAGAGAGCACGATATGATTGCTGTCCATAATAATAATAGACCGTGTCCTACGACCGTGTGTTGCATCGACAAGTCGCTTTTCATCTCTGGCCTCATCTTTAAGACGTTTCATGGGTGCTGAATTTGGCGAAACGATAGCAATAACCCGTTCTGCAACCACTGTATTCCCAAAACCGATATTCAAGAGATTCTGATCCATCTTTGTCACTCCAATCCGGGTAATTTTTTAATAGTATGGTTCTCTGAAACAATCCGGTTTCAAAGAAGCTTCTGATATGATTAAATCTTGACAACCTCGTAAAAAGTCTTTTGTGTGGGTTAGGGTCTATTATGACAAGAACAATAATCGCTTTGACTCAAAGATGATGAACTCGTAAAAAGTCTGAACGGGTTCTTTCATTACAGGCCCTTATCCCGGGGTTATTCCACATTCTGAAGCTGTTCCCTTATTTTTTCAAGCTCTGACTTCACATCTACGACCATATGAGATACACTGGTTTTTTCCGTTTTGGATCCCATGGTGTTGAATTCACGGTTAAGCTCCTGGAGTAAAAAATTGAGCTTTCGACCGGCAGGTTCCTTTGAATCCATAATTGTCAGAAATTGTTTTATGTGGCTTGTCGCCCTTACAATTTCTTCAGAAATATCACTCTTATCAGCCAAAAAAGCCGCTTCCTGTGCGATTCTATCAGAATCGAGCTCCACCATCCCTTTGGTCAAAACCGCGATACGATCTTTAAGGCGCTGCTGATAATAAAACAACAGGTCCCTTGATTCTTTCTCGATTTGATGAACACATTTTTCAATGTTGTTAATGCGCCTGGAAATATCTAAAGCAATAAAATCTCCTTCCTTTTGTCGCATTGCAATAAGATCGATCATGCCCGTATCAATGCAATCTGTAACAACAGACCCGATAGCCTCCATATCCCGGATATGTTCGGCAGGTCGAATAACACCCCCTTCTCTGACCAGAAGTTCAATGGATATCTCCGAATTAAGATCGAGCTGGTCTTTCAGTTGAACAAGGCTTTCATAATATGCCCTGGCCCTACTGATATTTACTTCAAAGGCATATGCCTCGTCTGAATCGTCATTTATCTGAAGATTAACCTCTATGCGACCCCTTGCAACCTTGTCGGCGATCAAGGATTTTATTTTTCCCTCCAGAGCTGTATATCCGTGAGGGATACGCAAAACAACATCAAGATATCTGCTGTTGTATGAGCGGATTTCAGCAAGGACGTTAATCTCTTTCTCTATCTTTTCAGCTCTGCCATAGGCGGTCATACTTTTCATAATTTTATTCTTTCCTCGACATTTTTCATGGAATTTTAACCGAGATCGATCACATACTTCTTGCGCACCCATTCAAGAAAAGTCATTACATTTTCCGAAGCATAATCAGGATACGTCCACGGCATTTTATTAAAGCGCCCTTTTTGGTAGACCAGCGTTAGATCGGCATAAATTTTGCTCCCGATATAAATCCTGTGGCTATAATTTTTCCCCGTCGCCAGGACAAAACGCTCGTGGAGCAAATATCCGGGATCTATATTAACCCTTCGTCTGCCGTGGATTGAATACTCACCCTCAAGATCATTGGTAAACAGCTTAATATTTGCCAGGGCACTCTGCTTAATTAGTCTTTTAAATGCCAACATACGTCTAAAAAGAGGTGTGCCCATCTCATCATCGTAATAGGTTGTAAGGTTAAATGGGAACCATGGGCTTGTCATGTCCACAGGACCAAATTTTTCAACAAGCGCTTTTACGATATCAGCGGCGAGGTGCTTTTCCTTCAAAAAACAACCTATCACAAGCTTGGCAGGCTTTGGCGGTTGAGGAAGGCTCATAATATCCCGACTTTATACTCAGATAGAATTGAAGCTCCTCCAACTCCCGTCCTTTTGACGGGAATATCCGCCCCGGTTAAACAGAAAAGACAGATAGGTTTCACAGGGTAAACTTCGCTTCAACAAATTTCCGGAAAATGCGCTTACCTTGTTGAATCCCCGAAATTCGACTGGACGAGCTGTTGCAGTTCAACCGGTTCTCCTATGCATTTAAGGGCTTGGCTTCATCAATGAGCATAATCGGAATATCATCCCGAATCTCATACAAGAGTCTGCAAGTCTCACATATCAGGCCGTCTTTTGTATCGTTCAGATATATATCACCCTTACATTTCGGACACGCGAGTATTTCAAGAAGTTCCGGGCTGATTGCCATAATCGTCTCCTTTTATTTTTATGGTCTTGCAAACCCTATTGTTGCACAAATAACATGGCAAAATGAGTTTAATGGCTGCCATGATCAGTATTTCCAAACTGTCGCAACGTTAGGGTAAACATTCAAAAATATTTTTTTCGAATTCATTATATTGTAGATGACAAAAGTTCCTCAAAATAAGCAATTGTTTTTTTCAGACCTTCTTCCAGTTCAACTTTGGGTTCCCATCCAAGAACCTCACGGGCAAGTGAAATATCAGGTCGACGCCGTCTGGGATCATCCGTCGGAAGCGGCTTAAAAATAATCTCGGATTGGGAGTTACTCAGTTCAATCACCTTTTTTGCCAGTTCCAGCACCCTGAACTCTCCGGGTTTTCCCAAATTTATTGGGCCGGTCACATCATCGATGCTGTCCATTAATCGCACCAATCCTTCAATAAGATCGTCCACATAACAGAAAGACCGTGTCTGAGTTCCATCACCGAAGATTGTCAGCGGTTTCCCATGTAGTGCCTGAACAATGAAGTTGGAAACGACCCGTCCATCGTTAAGATGCATTCTGGAGCCGTAGGTATTAAAGATACGGGCCACCTTGATTTTAAGCTTGTGTTGGCGAAAATAATCGAAAAAAAGAGTTTCCGCACATCGCTTTCCTTCATCGTAGCAGGAACGAGGCCCGATGCAGTTCACGTTTCCATGATAGGTTTCAGGCTGGGGGTGTACGGAAGGATCACCATAAACCTCCGAAGTAGAGGCCTGAAGAATTTTGGCCTTGATCCGCTTGGCCAGCCCCAGCATATTGATGGAACCGTGGACATTCACCTTGGTGGTCTGAACCGGATCGTTCTGGTAATGAATAGGGGATGCCGGACAGGCTAAATTGTAAATTTCATCGACTTCAACATACAGGGGGAACGTAATATCATGTCGACACAATTCAAAATAGGGATTCTCCAGTAGATGGGCGACATTTCTTTTGCTACCGGTATAGAAATTGTCCACACATAAAACGTCGCATCCCTTGCGGAGAAGACGGTCACATAAATGGGAACCGAGAAATCCGGCCCCGCCGGTGACCAGAACACGTTTGCGTAAATGCATATTACCCCTCTCATTTTTTTAGGACTACTGTTCAGTGTATCTTTGCCGGATATTCGCTTATTGCTTGGTGATTGTCAACCAGCATAGATGCTTTGACACCTTTAGTTAAGGTTACTGAATCCGCAAACGCTGTGTTACTTCGACTGCATATTTCTCTGCACAACGGGTTGGAATTTGCCGCATCTTGCAGATCAACGCACACAAAGGATTTTAAGTGGTTACCGTTTACCGTAATCACCATATATCAAGGACTCTCGAAGCTTGGCATACTTCATGAAAGAACCTCCGGCATTGAATAAAGATATCATAAATCCGTCAAATCCCGCCATCATTCCCATTTCCAAGACATATGTTCGAATAAACATCCAAAGACCGTGGGAGAATGGCGACCACCACCGAACACTTCTGCCCCTATTTAGCATTTCCTGGGCAGACAAAGTAGAGTAGGTTTGCATTTTATGAACCAAATCCGAATAATTTCGAAAACTACGGTGCTCAATAGTTAGATCGAGTTCCTTGACAGGTCCATTGGAAATCCATCTCTCGTGAACAAGATTGTCGCTGAAATGACCCTGCCTGCGATCAACCATTCTCACGACCCGATCCGGCCACCATCCGCAGTGACGGATCCAGCGATTTCGAAAGAAATTTTTCCTTAACAAACTGTAAGCTGCAACCCCATGTTGAGGAGTATCTAAGATTTGCTCAATCTGTTCACCAGTCTCTTTTGGCAATTGCTCATCAGCATCCAATATTAATACCCAATCATTACAACAGTTATCAACTGCGTATTGTTTCTGTTGCGCATACCCCATCCATTTTTTGGAAATAACTTTACACCCGTAAAACTCTGCGATGGAAACCGTATGGTCCTGGCTGCCCGAATCTACAACCAAAACTTCATCGGCAAAGGATACACTTTTCAGGCACTCAGAAATTCGATCCTCTTCATCTTGGGCTATGATGGCAACTGAAAGCGGCATGTCTACCTATGCCTCATCATCGACCTTGGGCAACGTTTTACACACCGTGATCTTTGGGAAATATCCGTTATGACTAAATCAATGAATGTTATGCTTGTTCTCATATCCATTTTTTTTTCAAAGCAGACTGCGTATTGAATATAAATAAAATTGGCTCCACGCCGCATTCCTGTCACGTATATGCCTCAATTACCAACTATCAGGTTTTATTAAATTGTCGAAATCCCTGCTGAAGTCCAACGGTAACCGCAAGAAAAAATGCCATACCGGCGTCCAGAATTTGAGCATTGAACAACCCGCTGACCAGGATGACGAGTGTTGTTGATAACACAAAAAATCCCAGAAGATTATGCCTTTGTCTAAAGGTATTTTTTACAATCTCTCCAAAAAGCCAAAAAAAAGCGGCGATCCCGATCACTCCATAGCTAACTGCCATGTAGAGAATATCGTTATGCGGATGGGCGATGATCGGATCATCCGGTGAACCCATCTGTTTGAGAACGGTTGCAAAGCCACCTGTTCCAACACCAAAAAATGGGTTGTCTTTAAAAATACGGACCGCTCCGTACCACATATAAAATCTATCCTGTTCGACTGTGTACTCTTTACCCCATGCAGATTTTTCATCGATACTTAAATGGTATTTCAGTTGGTCGACTGACTGTGAGATACGGTTTCTGACAATTGGAGAAAGAAGCATCATCCCTACAAGAAGAACAGAGAGCAATAAGATTTTGAAAATGTTGAGCTTCTTAAAAAGATTACAAACAATCAAAGGAGATAACAGGACAAACGTTATATAACCGGTTCTGCCCTTTAGAATAATTAAATGAAAAAAATAAAACAACATCAATAATATAAAGAAAAACCGCATTCTTTTGTCTTCGGATTTTCTAAAGTAAAATGACGCCGTCAGGATTCCCACAATAAGGTAGGCAGATAATGTACTGTATCCTCTGCCCAATCCGCAATACCAGCCGTTAATTGGCGGATAAAGCCCGATTAACTGCATCAGGCCTACAAAAGCATTAACCGCCAGCCCCAATAGAAACGCCTGAACAAACCGTTCAGTCCTGACATTCGGCGCAATGGAGGCGATGGCCATACAGTAAATCCAGTAGTGGGTTTTCCCGGCATAATCCATTCCGAAACCATGGAGATCCGGTGTGTATAAAAGACCGACCCAGGGCAATACAATGAGAAGTAATACCGGACGGCACCAGCTTTTTGTGAAATAAATATGCCTTGAACGGATGGCCAAACCGGAAAAAGCCCATATAACGGCTGCCGCTAGGCCGCAAATCGTTGCTGGAGCCGTACCCAGGGGCGCTCCAAAAAAAGCAACCACAAAAACACAGAACAATAGATTCTCAGCCGTTATTTTCTTATTTTTGCGCAAGGCCGTCAGCACAGTAGTATTCATTGGATTCAATTGCCTTTCTCAACAACACGTCATTCATAGCGAGTCGTTTCCGTTCATGCTCTTTGTGCCAGAGGTGGTAGCAAACCGCCATGAAAGGGTGTTCCCTCCTTTTGATCCCGTATTTATAGAACCGAACTGCCAACTCGGAATCTTCACGACCCCATCCAATGAAATTCTGGTTAAAGCCATTGATCGCAAAAATATCCTCCCTGAAAAAACCCATGTTACAACTTCGAATTCCCCTCAACTGAGCCGAAGAATATGCAGGAAACCAAGGCCATCTGATTACGTGATGCCCATTTGAAATATTTCGTAAAAAAATATATTTGACTATTTTCCTGAAGGAGTTTGCATCTTCATATGTAAAGGCTTCGGAAAGTTTTCTGTTGATCAGAATCCTTTTCCCCTGGAAGAAGCAACCGTTTTTTGCCAGTAACAGATGATCTTTAATAAAATGTTTTCCAGGGATACAGTCCCCATCCAGTAAAATTATGTATTGTCCATCCGATTTTTTTATGGCCTTATTTCTTATCCTTGCCGCTCTGAACCCATGATCTTCCTGCCAAACGTGATAAAGCGGATACCGAGATGACTGCATAAATCGATGAACAATTTTTCCTGTTTCCGCACCCGACCCGTCATCAGCAACAATCACTTCATCGGCCGATCTGGTTTGATGCGCCAGCCCTTCCAACACTTTCAACAACATGTCAGGTCGGTTATAAGTAGTTATAATCACGGATATCTTCATATAAAGCATGCACACTCGTTTAATGCATTGAGACAATATTCAGCTTATGGATTGCATCTACAACCTGTTGTACGCTGATTTGCTCCATGCAGTCTATGGTTTTGCATTCCCGTTTAAAGCAGGGAGTGCATTCCGGTTCGGCCCTTACGATCTGATGGCCGGTTCCGAACGGACCGGTTCTCCAGGGGGCTGTTGGGCCGAAAAGCGCCACCACAGGAGTTCCAACAGCGGCAGCCATATGCATGGGGCCTGTGTCGGTGGATACCACAAAGACCATTTTTTCGTAAAGCGCCGCCAGCATTTTCAATGTCGTATGACCGGCCAGGTTAACGGCATGACCTTTCATGGCAGCCATTATATCCTGAATCGTCGGCCGATCATCAGGGCCGCCGGTAAATACTATCTTTGCATCATATCGGTGAATGAGCATGTCGGCCAATTGAGAAAATTTTTTGTTGGCCCAGAGTTTTGTTTCCCACTTGGCAACGGGATTGATGGCAATTAGAGTCTTGGCTCCCAACAATCCGTACGTTGTCATTAGATCCTCGACCTTTTCGTAGTCATGACTGGAAACCGGCAGTTTGTATTCCACCGTGTCCGAGGGAATGCCCAGTGCCTCCATAAACATCATCCCTCTTGAAAGGGCGTGAATCTCCATGTCCACCGCAGGGATGCGTTCGTTCAAAAAAATATAGCTATGCTCCATATGTTCGAGACCTTTGCCAAATCCGATTTTCCGTCGGCCTCTGGCAAACGCAATAAGGACACCGCTTTTCAGCAACGCCTGAAAATCGAGTATCATATCATAATGGGTGTCTCGCAATGCTTTTATAAAACGGTATATTTCGCTTATGGTGCTGAAAAACGACGAGCTTCGCAACCCTCTCATCCAGCGCTTACGTTTGGAAACAAGAACGCGATCCAATGCTTCATGACCTTCAACAAGGGACGCTGCGTCCTCCTCCACCAGCCATGTAATATGGGCATCCGGAAAGTGGCTTTTGATGGCATTTAAGGCAGGCAATGTATGAATCACATCTCCAATCGCACTCAGTTTCACCATGAGAATGTTCACAAAATTTCCTTTACAACATCAAAAATCATATCAACACTAATTTGATCCATGCAATTAAAATGGCCTTTGGGACATTCTGATTTAAGGCATGGGCTGCAGTCCATCGGGACCTGCACCACCCTGCTGTTTGAACCCAACGGACCTGTCGCTGTAGAATTGGTGGATCCGAAAATTCCAATAAGCGGAACATCAACAGCCGCAGCCACATGCATCAAACCTGAATCATTGGTAATAAAAAGCGCGCACCTTTCGATCAGAGCCATGGCTTCGCCAAGGGTGGTCCTGCCTGAAAGATCGATGGGCCGATGCCGCATTTTCCGTGAAATATCTTTTCCAAGCCTTCCGTCCTGGGGTCCGCCAAAAACAATGACCCGGGTATTTGTATATTCGACAATCAGATCGGCCAGGTGGGCAAAGCGGTCAATGGGCCATTGCTTGGCAGGACCGAATGTTGCTCCGGGGTTTATCCCAACCCATTTAAAATCACCGGATATACCCTGCTCCATCAAAATTTTTCCAGCCCGAAGCCGATCCTGCTGACTCAACTGCAAATAAAGATCACGGCTGCCGGTATCCATGCCTATTCCACGGAGAATATTAAGATAATACTTGGTTTGATGTTCTTTTTTGATTTCATTCGTGCACGAAATTGCATGGGTTAGCAACATCTGTCGTGCATCCGTGTTATATCCGATCCGAATAGGAATACCCGATAAAAAAGCAATCAGTGCCGCTTCAAAGGCATTCTGTAAAAGGATAGCCCCGTCAAAATCGTATCTTCTTAAATCTCTGGCAAGACGCAGTTTACCGAAATTTCCTTTATGGGGTCCTTCTCCATCATAAATTATCAGATTGTCTATATGTGGACTGTTTTCAAAAACCGGCGCAACCCATGGTTTTGCCAGAATACTGATCCGGGCATTCGGAAAGCCTTCTCGGATTGCCCGGATCGCCGGTGTGGTCATAATGGCATCTCCCACCCAGTTGGTTGAGCGAATAAGAAGACGTTTAATATTTTTTGGTTTTATTGTTTTTAGTGCCATATTTTTATAGAACCATCTTCAACTGGAACAGATTAAACGGGTTACACAGTTTTTCAGTAGTTTATTTATCAGCAATTTTAGGCCAGGGGTGATACGGTTTCGTCTTCCAGCGTTGGTGTACCCAAAACCATTGCTCAGGGTAACGGCGGACAATGTCTTCAATGATTCTGTTATACTCCAGGGTATTCAACTCAACATCCTTTCTCCTGTCGCCGGTTTTAATCAACGGAATTTCCGGTCCGAACTCCGCTCTAAAGCCTGTTTTTTCGCGGATTAAAACAGCGGGAACCACCGGTGCCTGGGTTTTTAGGGCCAAAAGGGCCAATCCGCTGTTGGTGCAGGCCCGACGACCCATAAAATCCACAAAAACGCCTTCATACCAGTCCACATTCTGATCCATCAGCAATACAACCATTTCTTTACGTTCAAGACTCTTTAGGATCGCACGAAAAGAGCGCTGCTTGGGAATGATCTTTGCCCCGAAGCGTGTCCTCAATTCCACAAAAAAACGATCCAGGGGTTTAAGGCTCAGAGGGCGAACCACGATACTCAAAGGATACTTGATCATAGCGCCGATGACTGTCAGAAGCTCAAAGTTCCCAAAATGGGCCGTAAGCGCCAAAACACCTTTATCTTTTTCATATGCGTTTTTAATATGCGATCTTCCGTCAATGGTAAAATATTTCTTAAGCTGTTTCTCATCCAGACTTAGGGACCATGCGATTTCAAAAATAATCAGTACCAGATTCATAAATACTTCCTTGGCGAGAATCCGGATTTCAAATCGATTTTTTTGCCGGCCAAAAGCATGGGTAAGATTGTCAATAACGATCCTGCGGTGTCGCCTGTCTGCCAAAAAAACAATATGCCCCAGAAAATCGGCTGATATTCGCTGCCATTTCTGTGGAATAAGGCCCAGGAGTCTGAACAGTATCTTGATACAATTGTAGACGGTTCTTTCCATATCAAACATTACCCCGCTTCAGACTGTTGCAGTTAAGTTTGCCTTGAATGAGCATAGAAAAGGCATCGTTATCATCGCCAAAGGTGATCTTGATACCCAACACGACAAGATCAACGGGATATGTATTTCTATAAGAAATCCGGACATAATCCTTTTCGGTGGTAACCAGACAATCCGCATTTGCTTTTATAGCTGACTGAAATATGTTTTCAATATCCACTCCCGAGTATGGATGATGATCAGAAAATTCCATAAAGCCTACCACAAAACAGTCAAGGCCTTTGACGGTCCGGTGAAAATCACCGTTATCTGCCAAACCTGAAAAAACAAAGGCTTTTCGTCCTTTTAAAAACTCCGGCCTGCATACCGAAATGTTTTGTGTTTTTTGATCAAATATACTGCTTTTCCCTTTTATCACTTTATGGACATACGGAACGTGGAAGGCCTTGAAAACCGGTTTGTCCGCAGTTAATGATCCGGTTTTCAAGCCTTGGAGAACTTTTTTGGCATCCGGTACAGCATCGGATCTTGTTAATATCAATGCATCCGCCCGTGAAAGAGCTGAAACCGGCTCTCTCATAATACCTCTGGGCAGCATATGCCCATTGCCGAAAGGACGGCGGCAATCCAATAGTACCAAGTCAAGATCACGTCCAAGTTTCAGGTGTTGGAAAGCATCATCGAGCACAAGAACGTCAGGTTGAAACATCCCCACAGCCAGCATGCCGGCCTCCCACCGATTTTTCCCTACGATTACCGGCACATTTTTCAGTTTTGCGGCCATCATATACGGTTCGTCACCGGCGGTGTCAGGTCCCATTAATAAAACCTGTCCATCGCTCACGATCCCGCCGGCCTTTTCCCCACGCCCCCTATATCCCCGACTGATGACCACAGCCTTGTACCCGAGATCCTGAATGAGGTTGGCCAGATAAATCGTCATGGGTGTTTTCCCTGTCCCGCCCACCGAGAGGTTCCCTACAGATATAACAATACATGGAAGTCTTCTGGATTTAACAACACCCTTCTGGTAAAGTTTTTGTCTCAATGTTACAGCACCGCCATAAATTTTTGATGCCGTAAATAAAATTTTTCCCAGGAAAAAGTATTCTTGGTCACTGTTTCCGGTCATCACTGTTTCGATCTTTTTCTTGATGCTGATCATTGGATATTTCTATGATGGGTTACTGTTATTGTTTGTGTGCCGGAGAATTTTTTATACACGTTTCAATAACCCGCAATGTCTTTTCAACAGCGCCTTTATTGGCTTTGAAAACCCGCCGGGCTCTTTCTCCGATCTCGATGGCTTTGTTATCGTCCCTCATGAGTATCGCTGCAGCTTCAAAAAGGGAAGCTGAATCATGGACCCTGACAGCCCCTCCAGAATCCACAAGCAATTTGGATATCTCCTTAAAATCACTCATATCTTGCCCGAATATTATCGGTTTTGCAAATGAAGCCGGTTCAAGTGGATTGTGCCCGCCGCACTCGACCAGACTCCCTCCTATAAAAGAGATATCGGCGATTGCATAAAGTTTTTTTAAAATCCCCAGGATACCAACCACAATCACATCAAATCGATGACCTGCTGCTTTCTTTTTCATCTCTTTCATAAGACGAACAGAAAAACCGGCTCCTTGAAAAATACGATATACCGATCTGGCCCGTTCCGGATCTCTGGGGATGACAACGAGAACCAGATCTTTAAACTCACTTTTCATTTTTGAAAAAGCGTCAAGAAGTATCGATTCTTCACCTTTATGCGTACTCCCCGCCACCAGGACCTTTTGAGACGGCTGTATCTGCATCCATTTCTTTAAATCTTTTATCTCTTCCGCCGATAAGAACTGGAATTCCTGATCAAACTTGATATTGCCGGTAACCATTATCCGATTTGAGGGAATATCAAGGGCTTGGAAGCGTTTTGCATCTTCCACGGACTGGGTGCAAATATTTGCAAAAGATAAAAACAGCGGTTTTGAAAAAAACTCGAACCGTTTATATCCGGCAAAAGATTTATTGGACAACCTAGCATTAACAAGAACAACAGGGATCAGCCGTTTTCTCATTTCAAAAAGAAAATTGGGCCATATATCCGTCTCAACGATGACAACAACGGCTGGAGCAATTTTCTCTGCAACATATTTTACTAAAAATTTTAAATCATAAGGAAAATAAAAAATCCCAATAACTGAATCATTTAAATACTGGTTGGCGATATCAAAGCCTGTTTTGGTTGAGGCAGAAAACACAATATTTCGTGTATGGGAACACTCTTTTAACCGTTTAACGAGTGTCACCGCGGAAAGTACCTCTCCCACCGAAAGTGCATGGACCCATACAATTTTTTCTTCACAAAGAAGTGCTTTGCGCCTTATCATTGCCGGCGGCAACGGCACAAGCCCCAGCCTCTGGAGGATTGTTTTCCTCCGCTTTTCGGAAAAAAGCGCCATGGGGAGGATCACCGGAAAGCCTATAGCGATGAGAAAATAAAGCAATATATTATACAGAAGTCTCACCGGCTGTCCTTTAATCACGATTCAAGGGTGATAAATTCGTAAAAAATCAAAATTCGACGGCAAAGTAAAAAGCTTCAAATTCCCCCGCATAAAACCAGCGGGATAAAAAGGCGCGCAAATTCCGAGGAATGAAACGTACTTATCGTGCGTCGCAATGACGAGGAATGCAGTGCAACGCAGAAGTCGGACTTTTTACAAAGCCGTCAAGGGTAGCCCGTCATTTGTCCGTTGCTACCCTTCATCTATTATTCAGCATTTAATAATATTATAGCCCCAAAACAGAAAAAAGCCAGGTTCGCAGTCCATGCAGCAATGCCGGGGGGCAGCATTTCACCGTATCCAAGGGATAGACAGAAGCTGTAGAAAATCCAATAAAGAAATGCCGTACCAATGCCGTACGCGACGACAACAGGCATGCCTTCCTTCATTTTTCCCCTGGCGCCAATACCTGTTCCCACCATACACATGATGATACAGATAAAAGGAAAGGCAATTTTAGCATGGAGGTCCACCCGGTAATGGGTCGCATCATATCCTTCCCCCTCAACCTTTTTTATATATGCCGAAAGCTCTTTGAAGGTCATCTCTTCCGATTTTTTGGCCACTCGATTTAAATCTTCAGGTATAAAGTGGAACCTCTCAACCTGCTGGTCGTGGAACGTAATATCGTAATTTTTCTGTTCCTTGTCCAAATTCTGTTCCATTATTTCGTATAGCAACCATTTTCCCTTGTTTGAAGACACCTTTCTTGGCATCGATTCTTCTGATGAGCTGAAAACGTTGATCAAACTGGTACAGGGTGATGCCATAAATGGTTTTTTCCTTTGGATTAAAATATTTCACGTGTGTTATAATGCGGTTACCTTTAATCCAAATGTTTTTTTCCTCGGTAATGACTGCAGATTCTCTGCGGACTTCTCTGAGCCAAATCTGATTAGACTTTCCCTTTGTAATGGGAACAATGACATCGGAAAAGAAAAGAAGAAGGCCGCTCAACATACATCCAATTATAATCACCGGTTTAAAAAGATAATAGATACGAACACCACTGCTTCTCAGAGCCAGGATCTCATTGTGTCGGTTCATGAGACTAAAAACGATAAGAACCGCCAGCAGGATACAAATTGGTATGATCTGGGCAACAACAGACGGTATTTCTAATATAAAAAAAAATATGGTCTTCGAATACGGCAACCCTGCTTCCATAAAATCGTCTATTTTTTCAAAAAAATCGACGATAATATATATACCGATGACAAAAGTCAGAACAATGCCGAAATATTTTGCAATCTGAATAGTTATATATCTGTAAATAATTGGCATGACGATAGACTAATTTGAGATTACGGTTTTTTCCAAACCGCATTATAAAAAAAACTGTGATCGAAAAGAGTCATTGGTCGTCGGCAACAATACAATCCCTTAACCATCTCTGTTTTCGTGCTTTCGAAATATCTGTCTAATTTTTTTTCTCACATGGGCGATCATTGGGATCGATGTTTACAGGACGGTCATTTGCAGTTCTGACAACAAGAAACAGACCCAGCCCACCCATAACAATATTCGGCATCCACATTCCAATCGCCGGCGGATACACCCCGGCTTCTCCAAAAACTTGTCCCGCGGACAACATTAAGTAATAGATTAAAAAGAATGCCAGTCCCAGCCCCAAGCCTCCGGACCGTTTTGCGGACTCCGACTGAACGCCCAGAGGAACCGCCAAAATTCCGAGGACAAGACATGCAACGGGAATCGAAAATTTTTTATGCAATTCAATTAATGTCGTATAATATTGTTCATCTTTTTTTTCGGTGGTCCTCAAATACTGCCAAAATTCGCCAAGGCTCATCTCATCTTCGTCTTTGGGACCGCTTTTTGAAGTCATAAAAGTTTTATTGAGATCAAAACGGACGTCATAGGTGTCAAAATTGATGGAATGGGCCGATCTGTTTTCAAGATTGACCTGATTGATGGCTCCATTATAAAGTTGTAAGTGAAACACAAGCTCGTCGGGCTCGCCAAACACCTTTCCCTTTGGCGCCACGATGGTGCTTACAATATTTTTCGACCTTTTATCTTCAATAAACACATCAATAAGTCTTTTTTTCTTCAAATCTATTTCATTGATATACAGCATGACGTCCTTGAAACTGTCGTTGAAAGTCCTTTCTTTAAGTCCGGCATTGACATGGGATGCAGCGACGCGCAACGTCAGCTCTTTCATGGAAATCATTCCCCAGGGCATTGCATAAATCGTCAGAAGAAATGAAAAGAGCATCCCCATTACGCTAAATGCCAGCACAGGAGACATTAGGCTGTAGATGCTGATTCCGCCCGCTTTAAGGGCATTAAGCTCGTGATCGTTTCGATAACCGAAGAAACGTCAATAGAACGGCCATCATCACCGACATGGGAATCACAAATGATAGAAAACGAGGGACCGAGTAGACAAGGATCAAAAAGACGGAAGACAGGTTGATTTTGTAATTCACAATCAGATTTGTGATATCGAGTATCTTTGTCATGAGGAATATAAAAGTAAAAAACATTATATTGATGGAAAACGGCCAAATCATCTCTTTGAAGATATACCTATTTATAATGGAATTTATTTTCATATCAGGTGGGTGTTGGATTGACGATTCTGTTTGAAATGCGTACTGTCTGTATTTATTCTTCAGTTTGATCCGGCTTAAGTATTGATAGAGACCTGCTTTGAATGAAATTCCTTGTCATGGCTATTACTATACTGCAGTTGGTAGAGTTTGAAAAATTCCCCTTTTTTAGCAATCAGTTCCTCCCGTTTGCCATCTTCCACGATCCGACCGTTTACAATAACAGCAATCCGGTCGGCATAATCAATGGTTGAAAGTCTGTGTGCAACGACAAAAGTAGTACGCCCCTCCATCAGATTCTCAAGGGCTTTTTGAACAAGCATCTCCGCCTCAGCGTCCAGTGAAGATGTTGCCTCGTCAAGAATCAATATGGGAGCATCTTTCAGAAGGGCCCGGGCGATACAAAGTCTCTGTTTCTCTCCGCCGGAAAGACGTCCGCCCAGCTCTCCGATATTGGTGTCAAACTTGTCAGGAAAACGTTGTATAAAATCATACGCATAGGCAGCCTTTGCTGCCTTAATGATTTCTTTTTCCGTTGCATCCATTTTGCCGTAAGCGATATTGTTTCGTATACTTTCATTGAAAAGGATAGGTTCCTGGGTAACGATGGCCATCTGATCACGAAGGGAAGATGTCGAAGCATTGCAAACATCCACACCATCAATCCTTATAGCGCCGTGGGTTACATCATAAAATCTCGGTATAAGGTTAACCAAAGAGGTTTTCCCGCCACCGCTCATACCCACCAACGCAAGAACCTCACCCGCCTTGACATCCAAATTGATGTCTTTGAGGACCATAATATCTTCATATTTGAAAAAAACATTTTCAAAGGATACACGGTGGGGCTCCCGCTTAATTTCCACAGGATTCTCTTGCTCTTTGATATCTGTTTCCATTTCTATAATATCAAAAACCCTGTCAGCGGCAGCAAGCCCCTGCTGAACAGCATTATTGAGCCCGCTTAGCTTTTTAACAGGATCATACAGCATAAGGACGGCAGCCATGAATGAAAAAAATGTTCCTGCTGTGGATGTGCCTGAAATCACCTTGGAACCACCATACCAGATGATAAAGGCGATCCCGAGTCCGGCCAAAAATTCCATGACGGGAGAAGACAAAGACCTGGCGACCACCGCCTTCATTTCAATTTTGAAAAGGTTGAGAGTCTTTTCAAAAAAACGTTTTTTTTCGTACGATTCCATTCCAAAGGCCTTGACGATCTTGTTTCCAGCAAACGTTTCATGCAGAAAAGAACTCAAATCGGCCATGGATTCCTGACATCCGGTGCTGACACGACGAACCCTTCTCCCAAATTGCACCAACGGGAAAAAGGCCAGTGGTAAAACCACAAACGCAAACAACGCCATTTTCCAGTCACGATAGAAAATAACAAGGGTTAAACCGACGATGGTAAAGCTGTCTTTGAGTGATCCGGTCACAGCGGTGGAAACCATGGCCTTAATAATGTTGACGTCATTGGTAATCCTCGACATCAGAACACCTGTTTTTTCTCTATAAAAAAAAGCCAGGGGAAGATCCTGAATATGGTCATAAAGATTGTTCCGAAGATTTCGGATGATACCTTCCCCCACATAATTCATAAGGTATTCCTGGCCGTAACTCCCAATGCCGCGCAGGAAATATATCAGAATAACCACAATAGGAATGATGCTAAGCATCCGGGTGTCTTTATTGAAAAATATATCGTCCAGCACAGGTTTTACCAAAAACGCTGTTGCAGAGGTTGAAATAGCGATAACCAACATGCACCCCATTGCCAAAAACAACCTCAACTTGTTTTCCTTGACAAGGGATAGCAAGTGTTTGTGCCTTTTTTTTAATTTTAGTCTAAACATTTTTTATCATTACAAGCCAAGTAAATCCGGAAAAACTCCTTTGCCGACCACATTGAGTATTGTCGTACAAGTAAAGCTCCGTGTCAGGAAGAAAATGAATTCTACAGTTAAACATTAAAATTACATCATACCCAGTGCGATATCTGCAACCCGTTCCGAAGCACCCGGCCCACCCAAAAGATCCCTGATGTTCAGCAGTTCGAGACGGATCCTTTCAAGGCCGGAAGAATCACTTAACATCTCAAATACCGTGTCTGAAATCCTGGTGGGAGATGCTTCTTTCTGTAACAGTTCCGGAACGATTTTTCTACCTGCAATTAGATTGGCCAGACCGATATATTTTACCTGTATCATGGCCCTGCCAATCCAGTAGCTTATTGGAGACACTTTGTATATGATCACCATCGGAGTTCCGTAAATTGCTGCTTCAAGGGTAACTGTGCCGGATGCGGCAACCACTAAGGTGCTCCGCTCAAATACTTTTTCAGAACTGTCTGCAACCAGTTCAAAAGCAAATTTTGTCTTGTGTTTCTTAATAATTTCTTCCACATACGTTCTTTTCACTTCAGGGGCAAGCGATATCAAAAATTTTACATTGTCTATTCTTTTGTGTAAATTTCGAGCCGCATTTATCATTATCGGAAGATGCCTCCCAATCTCCCCATCCCTCGACCCTGGAAGAAAGCCGATAACAGGATCATCTTTTGTTCCCCCGGTCAGGGCTTTGTTTTGTGGAGAAGCGTCGGTGTCCAGTAATGGATGCCCTACGAATGTCACCGGAATTTTGTGGCCCCTGTAGAAGTCCTCCTCAAAAGGGAGGATAACCGCCAGGTGATCCACAAGCTCCCCGATTCGCTTTACTCGGCCGGGTCTCCAGGCCCAAACCTGGGGACTGATGTAATAAAGTACCGGTATTCCAAGCTTTTTAGCGGACGATGCCAGATGGAGGTTAAAATCCGGAAAATCTATAAGAATTAGAAGGTCGGGATGCAGAGTTTTGAGTGCCTTTTTGGCGACCCTTAAGCCTTTTAGAATATTTGGTATTTTTGAAAAAACCTCCGTTATTCCCACAACGGCAATCTCAGAAGCATCAATCAAAAGCCTGACTCCGGCTTCACCAAGTGCCCGACCGCCAATACCGCAAAAAAACAGTCTATTGTGTCTTTTTCGCATGGCACTGACAAGCTTTGCCCCGTGAATATCGCCGGAAGTTTCACCGGCAATAATCATGATACATTTTTCTTCTGAAAACCGATCCATAGAATTCCTAAGGAAAAAATCGTCCAGCGGCATCCTTGATCTGCGCCATAATATCTAGGGCAATCTCCAGGGCATCACGCCCCATTTGAGCGGTTACTTCAGGAGGTTCACGCCGATCAACCGCTTTTACAAAGGATTTCAATTCATCTTCCAGTGCGTCACCGGCTTCAAAGCTAATCTGTTTAATATCCATGCCGGGTATCAGACTACCTTCGGCGTTGACATCCTTCTGGATAACAATAATATCCTTGTTGGAAAAATCAACAGAAACATAGGCATCTGTTTGAAACAGTCTGATTTTTCTTTCATTTTTGGTCGATATTCGGCTGGCTGTCACATTTGCAACACATCCGCTTTTAAATTCAAGACGTGCATTTGCTATATCGATATGTTCGGAAATTACAGAAACCCCTGAAGCTCGAATTTCGCTAATTTCGGACCCGACAAAGTTCAATATAAGATCGATATCATGGATCATAAGGTCGAGCACGACACTGACATCGGCACAGCGTCCCTGAAAAATACTCAACCGGTGCGATTCTATGAACATCGGCTTTTTAACGATATCTTTCAGAGCAACAATAGCCGGGTTGAATCGTTCAAGATGTCCGACCTGGATAATAAGACCCCTGGATTCTGCAAACCGAATCAGTTCATCCGCATCTTCGGTGGTCTCCGTCATAGGCTTTTCAATCAGGATGTCGATATCATTTTTTAAAAAATCCTTGGCAACTTCAAAATGAGCCGGTGTCGGAACAGCGATACTGACAGCGTCTACTTTCCCAAATAAGTCCTTATAATTCAGATATGCCGTGGTATTAACCTTTCGGGCAACATCTTCGGCTTGGGATTTATCGATATCAACAACGCCGGCAAGTTCGACTTCATTCATTCGGTTGTATTTTTCAGCGTGAAATTGTCCAAGATAACCGACACCGACAACACCGACACGCAATTTTTTCATAATATTACTTTTCCATGGCAACTATGGCGATTCCGAACTCGTCCGCCAAATTGATCATCTCTTCCCTGTCGAAAACAACCGCCTTGGCCGCTTCAACAACCAAAACCGCCGCCCCGACCTCATGCATGGTCCTTATCGTCTGAGCACCAACAGCAGGAATATCAAACCGAACGTCCTGACTGGGCTTGCACACCTTGACAACAACGGCAGTATTTTCTCCGAGTCTTCCGCCCCGTCTTATGGTCGCATCTGTTCCGTCTATGGCTTCCACTGCTAAAACCGATCCGCCGCCGACCACCACACACTGGCCAATATCAAGGCGCCCGACCTCTTTCGCTAATTTCCAACCCAGTTCGATATCTTTTTTTTCGGATCGCAACGGTTTCCGTTTTGTCCAGCAGCCCGGTTGCGCCAGAAGGTCCGGGAGCAAAAATGTCGAGGCCTTCACCTCGCCCCCCTCTTTTTCAAGGACCCTTGCAAATCTCCTGAGTAGCCCGTCGTCATGAGTATGCCGCATGCCCGCAATGATCGAAATTGCTTTGGTGTCGGGCCTCACATCTGAAAACATCCTTGTCTTTGTTATACCGCCAATAAGAACTGTCTGGCTGATATGGTTTTTTTTAAAAAACTTGATAATACGCTTGATCTGCCCGATATAAATCCATTCAATTCCATCAACATGATCTTTCAGTCCTGGATCTGTCTCATTATTATGAGCAACCGCATAAACAGCAAACCCCTTGGCTTTTGCAGCTTTTGAAAAAATGATGGGGAACTGTCCATTCCCGGCAATAAGTCCTATCCGCATGGCACTATTCTTGAAACTCCTGACACAAATAAATGTTAACAATACAAAGTGAAGGCTTCGTAAAAAGTATTTTGTGAGCGACATCGAGCAGAAGCCGTTTAAAACCTTCCGGTGAGCGATTTTGAAACCGGTTCTTTGGTTTATCTGAAAGAAACCGTTAACGTCTTTTGCGAAAGAGATTGAAAATATTCGATGGCGCTACCTTGTTATTCCCCGTTGAGAAGATTTAATAAACTTGATCAGACTAACCACCTCGGGGACCTGATCCACCTCCGCCTTAACCCTTTCTATGGCCTCATTCAGTGTCAGCCCGATGCGAAAAAAAATCCGGTACGTCTTTTTTAACAAAGACAACGTATCTTGTGAAAATCCTTGTCGTTTCAGCCCCACGCTGTTTAATCCGTGCAGTGTTGCCCGGTCTCCCGCTGCGATAACATATGGCGGGATGTCTTTTACCACGGCCGATTTTCCACCAATATATGCGTAATTTCCAACTCTTACAAATTGATGAATTGCCACCAGCCCGCCGATGGTTACAAAATCTCCGATGATGATATGCCCCGCCAATGTTGCATTATTTGCAAGGATAACCCTCCGCCCGGTTTTGCAGTCATGGGCGATATGAACATAAGCCATCAGTAGGTTCTCTTCACCGACCTCGGTGATACCTCCGCCAAATTCCGTTCCTCTATTTATCGTAACAAACTCCCTGACGACCGTACCGCGCCCAATCTTTAGGATTGTTGTTTCGCCTTTAAATTTAACGGCCTGTGGAACAGCACCGATGGAAGCATACTGAAAGATATGACAATCCGGCCCCATGGTAACATGCGGCTGAATAACAACATGTGGACCGACGATCGTTCCGGATCCGATCTGAACATTCGCTTCGATAATTGAATACGGACCGATTTCAACATTAGAATCTATTTCTGCTTTCGGGTCGATAATTGCTGTAGGATGTATCATTACTCTCCTCCAAAAGTTGCCATAAGTTGAGCCTCAGCTACTATTTTCTCATCAACATCTGCGATTCCGGCCATCTTGAACACCCTGCCCCGGCGTTTAAGAAACTTCAGTTTAAGCACCAGTTGATCACCGGGGATAACGGGCTTGCGAAATTTAACCTTATCCACACCCATAAAATATATGAGGGAACCGTGTTCTTTCCGGGACATGGACTCAGCAGCCAGTACAGCACCGGCTTGACCCATTGCTTCGATGATAAGTACGCCGGGCATAATTGGATTTCCCGGAAAATGTCCCTGGAAAAAAGGTTCGTTGATGGTGACGTTTTTAAGAGCAACGATTTTCTCATCCGGCACAAGTTCAAGTATTCGATCGATCATAATGAACGGATACCGGTGTGGCAACGACTTCATGATTTCCAAAATATCAATGTTTTTATTCATTTCCAAACGCTCCTTACCTTACTCCAACGTTTCCTCAATTTTATTTAATTTTTTCTCGATCTTGGAAATCTTTTTTATAAACTCGGGAAGCTTTGGCAGAACATTTTGGACCCTCAGCCATACTTTATGGGGCATCGCGACTGCTCCCGATACAACCTGACCTTCGGGAACCGATTTGGCAACACCTGCTTTCGGACCGACGATGGCATTGTCACCAATGTTCAGATGGCCCGCAATTCCGGCCTGACCTGCCAAAATAGCATTTTTCCCAATGGTTACACTTCCTGAAATACCGACTTGGGCAATCAGGATAGTGTCTTCACCTACGGTCACATTGTGCGCAATTTGAACCAGATTGTCGGTCTTGACACCACGACATATCCTGGTTTTTCCAAAAGTCGCCCTATCGATGGTGTTCCCGGCACCAATTTCAACGTCGTCATCGATCTGAACAATACCGGTATGGGGTATCTTGTAATACTTCCCATCCTCCGGAGAAAAACCGAAACCATCACTCCCGATCACCGTCCCGGCATGAATTGTCACTCGATTTCCGATTATGCAGCGCTCAAGGATTGTCACATTGGGGTATATCTGAACATCATCTCCCATGGAAACGTTGTCGCCGATCACGACATTGGGATGAACAAACGCACGATTACCCAAGGTAACATTGTCGCCGATCACGACAAAAGGAGCGATGGACACATCTTTTCCGCATATGAACTTTTTGCCGACATATGCACTTGAGCTTATGCCGGGCGCGGGTTTTGAAGCAGGATGTAAAAGATTTAAAACCTTGATAAAAGCAAGCTGTGGATTATCCACTTTTACAAGGTTTTTTGTGGCGGTTTGAAAATCCCGAGGGACAATAACAGCCCCGGCACTGGTTTCATCGATCCTTTTTAGGAATTTTGCATTGCCGGCAAATGTTATTTCATCACCATTTGCTTCTTCAAAAGATGCCACGCCAAGAATCTTTTTGCTCGTGTTGCCGCTGATTTCTCCTTCAACAATTTCGGCGATCTTGACAAGTGACAGTTCCATTTTAAATTTTACCTAATCCCTATTATTGACGGTTTAGTAAAAAGTCTTTTGTGAGCGACATCGAGCAATTTTGGAGAAAGATTCATGATGAGTCTGGCGTTAAAAATTGTAAGCTGTTTGAGGGCGTTAGCCCGAGTTCTTGCAATTTAGCCAGGCGAGTCATGAATCCCAAAATTGCTTGCGGAGCGAGCAAAATCAGACTTTTTACGAGTTCATCATTATTGTTTTTTATTTGTTTTATCCGTTTTTTTAGTTTTCTGGGCAAAAACTGCATTGTATTCCTGGATCACCCGATCGCTGATATCGATGGTATCCGGCGAATATATTATCCCTGCTTCCCGTTTTTCGAGGATAAGCAGAAAACCTTCTTTTTTGCCAATCTTTGCAACAATTTTTAGAAGCTCTTTCTGAATGCGGGTAACAAGTTTTTTTTCTTGTTCCTTGAAATTAGCCATATATTGTTTCTGCAATGATTTAAAATCATTGATACTGATTCTGATTTCACGTTCTTTCTCAGCCCGCATCTCATTGCTCATCACCAGAGCTTCTCGCTCCAGTTTCTTCTTAGCCTCTTCGATCTTTTCACCCTTTTTCTTGAGATCTGCCTCCATCTTTCTTCCTTGCTCATTGATTTCACCCCTTGCCAATTTCCCGGCATTGGATGTCTCAAGAATTTTTTGAAAATCGACGACACCAATTTTGGCAACATCCGCCCCATAAGAAGAAGAAACAAGGAAACCAAAACAAACAACTATTGCTATGAAAGCCGTTTTAACCGTACGCATTTTATCCCCCTTTAGAGATCGTCCAATCATTGACCAATTACCTGTTTCTGAAATATTGATATTAAAATCAGACTTTTTACGAGTTCATCAAAATATAGACAACCCATCAAATAGATAGTAAATTTATTTTGTTGTAGAATTTTTCAATTTTGTTTACACACATTTGGGATTTAACAAAAAGAACAGGTTTTCTGGCGAATACATTGCTCAAAATGCCGAACCCATTGAAAATTCCCAGCGGCCACCCGAATCTTCGCCTTCTTGAACATCGAGTTTGTGTCCGTACTCGATCCGGATAGGCCCCATGGGAGAATACCACCTGAAGCCAAACCCGACGCTACTCCTCAAGTTGCCCAGGTCTATACTCTCACCGTTGTTGTATACATTGCCGGTATCATAAAAGAGGAGACCCACAAGGCCTTGATCCTTTAACAGCGGAATTATGTATTCAACATTAAACTGTACGAACTTGTCTCCACCAATTTCGTTGCCGTCTTCGTCTAAAACATGCACTTCTCGCCATTCATAACCACGCAAGGAATTAATACCACCTAAATAAAACCGTTCATAATCCGGTAAGGTGCCGCCTGAATTTTCTTCCACATACCCGCCTTTGCCGTGTAAAAAACCGACGGTTCCTTTAAACAACGGAAAATACCAGCCGGTCTCAGCAACATATTTTGTGAAAGCAATATTTCCCCCAAGGCCCGCATATTTAACCGTTATACTGTGCTTCGATCCTTCTGAAGGATTAAAACTTCTGTTTTTTGAGTCGTAAGCTATAGTGGCGGACACACTGCTCGTTATATTGGTGCCTTCCAGATCTTTGATCGATTTTGCAGCATACTCAGATATATTTGTTATGTCGGCATCGTCGTAATTATATCTTAGATATCCCCTTGTAAAATCAAAAATAGGATAGCTGAACCTTACACCGCCCCCGACACTTGCCTTGTCATAGGTGTCATAGTCGGTGTCCCAGTTATACAGGTCAAATCCCCCTGACAAAGGAATATCAAACAACCAGGGTTCCGTAAAACTCAATTTATAGGTAGTTGTTCTCCCTCCTATCTGACCCTCCAGCGAGAGAATCTGTCCACGCCCGAACAGATTTTGCTGGTTAATGGACGCCGTAAAAAAAACACTTTCCTGGCTGCTATACCCTGCGCCAAATGAAATCGCGCCGGTTGACTTTTCAGTAACGTCGATTTTTAAAATCATACTGTCATCAGCGCTTCCCTTGGCCGTATTTATCTTTATGTCTTCAAAAAAATTAAGGCGATGAAGGTTTCGAACGCTCCGTTTTAACGCTCGACCGCTGTAAAGTTCTTGCTCATATACCATAAGCTCTCGCCGGATAACCTTATCCCTTGTTTTAGTATTGCCGCCGATAATTATTTTTTCAAAATAGACCTGTTTACCCTTTTGTACAACATAGGTTATATTAACTTTCAATTCATCAAAATCTTTTTCAATACGGGGCGCTATATCGGCGTAGGCAAAGCCCTCATCAGAATAAAGATCAGTTAGGGCCAACACATCATTCCGAACAGTTTCACGATTATAATATGTCTCATGGGCGATTTTAAGGTTTTTCATCAATTCATTTTGGGGCAAAACAAGATCACCCGTAATGTCGACTTTTCCAACCTTAAATTGTGGTCCTTCATCTATTTTTATGGTAATATAGATCCATTTATCCTTGTATTCAACTCGAGGTTCCCCGATTCTGGCCTGTATGTATCCATGGTTATAATAAAACGCCGACAATATTGCGACATCCTGTTCAAGATCCTCCTTTTTAAGATCTCCGGATGAGGTCAGCCAAGAAAGAAACCCTTTTTCCTGGGTCTTCAAATATTTTTTTAATTCCTTATCGGTATACGCATGGTTCCCTTCAAAAATTATGCTTTCTATCAAAACTTTTTCACCCTCATCGATATTAAACTCCAAGTCAACCTGATTTTGTTCCAGGGGATGAATCTTGTAGGCAATTTGTACATTATGATAATTTTTCTCTTTGTACAGTTCTTCAATCCGGTTGACGTTACGACGAATTTTAGGAATATTCAGAATCGATCCGGTTTTAATCGTCAAATTCTCCTTAACCTTTTCCTCTTTATATACCTTATTCCCTTTTATATGAATGACTCGTATGGTCGGTTTTTCTTTAACTCTGAATATTATATTTTTCCCGGCAGGAGTGTCCTCGGCCTCAATCCTTATATCGTCAAAATATCCCATTTCATATACTGCTTTAAGGTCCTCGGAAAGGCTTTTTGAAAGATAGATATCGCCAGGTTTTGTTTTAATAATCCTTTTAATGGCATCAGCCTCAATTCGCTTGTTATCGGCGATGATAACACTGGCCACCTTTTCCCGCTTAAAGAGTTTCATTCCCATATCGCGGGCGAGTTGTTTCACGGTGCCGGGCAAATTTTCTATGCCTTGACCTTCTTTAATAAAGACACGGGGGGGACCTTCTCCAAAAGATTCTATCATCTTTGCATCGAGGCTGAACTGTTGTCCGATCAAGGTAAAGCTGCCCCAGACAACATAATCAACTCCGTTTTTGATGCCGAGATTCCGAATTTGGCCAAAGCTCTCGGTCGTTTCTCCGGATGTAAAATCAGGAATAGTTCCCGGGGCTAAAATAGCAGCACCTTCCTGTTTGAGATGATTCTTTATTACTGCCAACATTTCTTCTTTCAAGTAGGAAAGATCCCCAATCGCATGGATTTCAAATGGTAATACCATTACCCTGACACTCTCCATGGGACTGGCAGTTTTCGGACAAAAGCACAATACCGCGATAATAAACAGACTCAATTTTCTAAACATTGATTTTTTCAATACTTAAATTCCCATCCTCGGAGCAGTTTGTTCTTTTGTTTCAATTTGGCCTCATTCAGATTCAATGAATCTGGTTTTTCTCCTTTCAAATACCCCTTTTGTCTTGTCATCCGAAAGTTAAACCCTACAATTCAACCAGTTGACCATCCGCAATCGTCGTGGTGTGTGACATGTAGGATGCAAGTTCCATATTGTGAGTTACGACGATTAATGTCATGCCGAACTCGTCATTCAACTCCAAAAGCAAATCGTGAATGAGCTCGCTGTTTCGCTTGTCAAGATTGCCGGTCGGTTCATCAGCCAAAAGCATCGCAGGTTTGAGAACCAAAGCCCTCGCCAAGGCAACCCGTTGCTGTTCACCACCTGAAAGCTTTCCGACTCTGAAATTCAATCGGTCCTTAAGATTTACTCTGACAAGCATCGCCTCCGCAATCTCTCTGGCTTCTTTCTTCCCCATCCCTTTAATCAGTACCGGCATCATCGTATTTTCAAGGGCTGAAAATTCGGGAAGCAGGTAGTGAAACTGAAATACAAAGCCCACAGTATCGTTTCGAAATTGGGCCAGTCTGATTTGATCAAAAACAAAAATATCATCACCGTTGAAAAAATAGACCCCGCTATCGGGCCGATCCAGCGCGCCAAGGATATGAAGCAGCGTAGACTTTCCGATGCCGGATGCGCCAACAATCGCCAAGGTTTGGCCGGCATCCATATCAAGATTAACGCCCTTTAAGATATCAATACGGGTCTCACTGTTGTCGAAACTCTTGCATAAATCTCTGACCGTCAAAAACCGATCCGGAAGAAGCTTTTTTTCATCGCCCATACCGTTAACCATAACGTATGGCCTCCACAGGGTTGAGTTTTGACGCCTGCCGCGCCGGATAGAGGGTTGCCACAAAACAGATGATCAATGCAGCGGCAGCGATTATTAAAACATCCATAGGATTTAGTCGAACCGGAAGCGTCGAAATATAGTACACATCTCCCGGGAGTTCGATAAACTTGTACTTTTCCAGCAACTCACACATAATACAACCCAGACATACACCCAGCGTAGTGCCCACGAAACCGATAATCATCCCATTAAAAATAAAAATCTTTCTGATGCTGCTGTCCATGGCTCCCATGGCCTTTAATATGGCGATGTCCTTGGTTTTCCCCATCACCATCATAATCAGTGTACTTGCGATATTGAACGCCGCCACCAGCACGATAAGAGCCAGAATTATAAACATAACCGTTTTCTCCAGCTTAAGTGCAGAAAAGAGATTGTGGTTCATTTGCATCCAGTCTTTGGCCCAATAAGGAAATCCAAGATTTGAAACGATCTTTTCCGCAATATTCCTTGCATCGTAAACATCTTTAACACGCACTTCGATGCCGGTCACAATACCTTCCATATGTAAAATTTTCTGCGCGTCTTTCAGATTGATATAAGCGAGAGACCCATCATATTCGTACATGCCGGATTCAAAGAGCCCTGCAACCTTGAAGCGCTTCATTGCCGGCAGGTATCCTATAGGTGAAATCATACCCTGGGATGATATCAGATAGACCGCATCGTCCTTAACGACCCCCAAATTTCTGGCAAGCTCTTTACCCAGGATAATTCCCGGAACAAAGGACTTGGCGTTCCCCCGTCCCTTGATCTGCTTCAAATTCTGCAAACCGGAATCCTTCAGAATTTTTATTGCCCCTCCGGCGGATTCCGGGTCTATACCTCTTAAAACGGCTCCCGACACCCCGAATGGCGATCGTAGCATTATTTGAGTGTATATAAACGGTGTGGCAGCCGTTACGCCGTCCAGCGTGTCGATCTGTTTAGATATTTTGCGATAGTCGGAGAAGGAACCGCCGTGTCGCATCAGCACAATATGTGATTCCACCCCGAGTATACGCTGCTTGAGATCAGACTCGAAGCCGGCCATTACAGCAATAACAACTATCAACGCCATAACCCCCACCGTCACCCCGGCAATGGAGAGTATGGTTATGAGTGAAATAAACGTTTCTTTTTGTTTGGCTCTGAGATAGCGGCCGCCGATGAGATACTCAAAAGACATAATAAAAAGTAGGTTGTGGATTATAGGTTGTTGAGCATTAGTTTTATGGGTTTTTTGTTCATGATTCATTCCCGATTTTCTTCTGAAAAGTTAAACTTGATTGGCTAACCCATTTACATATAAGTGTCAAGATCAAGTTTTCGTACCTATCCGATTTAATTTCCAAGTAAATTTTGTTCCCTCACCGACCTTGCTCACCACATCAAGCCAGGAATTGTAAGACTCGAGTATACTGTGAACGATGGAGAGCCCAAGCCCTGTTCCGGTTGGTTTTGTGGTAAAAAAAGGGTCGAAAATCGATTGTATTAGCTTTTTTGTCATGCCGATGCCATTGTCGCTAACCTCAACACATGCATAATTGGGCCTAAGCGGATAAGTTTTAACGTTGATGAAGCCTTCACCCTCAATCGCCTCAGCCGCATTTAGAAGTAGATTCCACATCACCTGACGTAGATGCACCGGATCCATTTGAACCCAGATATTGGGGACAAGATCGATGTTGATGGAAATTCTGTTGCTGGTCGCTTGGTTTTTTTCAAACAGCTTGAGCGTCTCTTTCAAGGCGTTTTCAAGCTCAATTTTCTCGATTTTACCCACCGGCGGTTTTGCGAACAAAAGAAAATTACTGACCAGCATATTTAATCGGTCTGTTTCACGCAGTACAATCTGCATCAACTTGTCATGTTCAGGATCATAGGGAATTTCTTTTCTTAAAATCTGAATCGATCCCGCCAGAGAGGCCAGTGGGTTCTTGATTTCATGGGTGATACCGGCAGCCATTTCACCCATATAGGCCATCTTTTCGACACGTTTTACACGATCCTCCATAACCGAAAGCTCTTTTGCGGTCCTTCTCACCTGCTCCGACAGCAACCCGCTCAAAAAAGCCACCGCAAAACACGCTAACATGGCAATCACGACCTTGAAAAGCACGGTGTTCGAGGCATAATTGCCAATGGTGCTGCTCCCTTTTATAAAAAAAGGGTTGATAATACCATAATATTCAAGGTCGATCAAAATACCGTACTGAACACTGCAAAGAATCGCCATGACCATGCTCCCTCTTCTGTAAATGATCATACTCGAATAGATAATGACGACCAGATATAGAAAAGAAAAAACGCTCGTGAAACTACCGGTAATAAAAATGATTACCGTGACAATAAATGTATCGATTCCGAGCTGAATATAAGGGAAAAGCAGATTAAGTTTTTCATACCGAAAAATTAAGGCATAATAAACTGAGAGCAAAAATATTCCGACGATGACCCCGTAAAGAACAATCAACGATTTGGTCAAAGGGAACGGGCTTTCACGGACTTGAACAACAACAGCGGAACCCAGCATTAACGAAGCAAATAGGATTCGAAAGAAGATTAGCCATTTAAGCTTATGAGGCAAATCATCTTCGGGTTTTATGGTAAAATTCCACATAATTATCAGAATATTTTAAACGCGTTATCATTCCAGCGCCGATGCCATTTTGAAGATCGGCAGGTACATAGAGATCACAAGGCCGCCGATAACCACACCCAAAAATACAAGCATAAACGGCTCTATTAACGCAGTCATGTTCTCCACTGCCTGATCGACTTCTTCGTCATAAAAGTCGGCAATTTTTGTTAACATCGAGTCGAGAGCCCCGGTGGATTCACCAACTGCGATCATTTGGCATACCATCGACGGAAAAACCCCGCTTTCAGAAAGTGGCTCGGATATTGTGCGGCCTTCCGCAATGGCTGATCGGGTCTCGTACACCGCTTTTTCAATGGTTTTGTTTCCTGCTGTTTTAGCAACAATTTCAAGTGCATCTAAAATCGCAACGCCACTGTAAGCATGGTTCCCATGGTGCGCGTAAATTTGGAAACAGCGGCTTTGCGGATTAATGGTCCGAACAACGGCATCCTGAGGAAAAGATCATCCATCAAGACCTGTCCTTTTTCAGTTTTATAAAAACGCCGTATTGCAAAGATTAATACGCCAATGAAACCGATAATATATAGGATGTTGGATTTAATAAAGCGGCTCATGTTGACAACAATTTGAGTTGGAGCCGGAAGCGCACCTCCCATGCCCTCGAACATCTCTTCAAATACTGGGGATAACAAACACCATGATGATGGCAATAACAATAATAGCAATAATTATGGTTACAATGGGATACGTCATGCCCCCTTTTATTTTAGCTTTAAGTTTTGCGGCTTTCTCCATATACGCCGACAACCTTCTTAAAATCGAATCAAGGATACCCCCGGCTTCACCGGCTGCAATCATATTTACAAAAAGATCATCAAATTGTTTGGGATACTTTTTCAAAGCTTCTGCAAAGGTTTGTCCGCTCTCCACACTCCCTTTTATTTCTTTGAGGATTTTTTTAAATGTTTTGTTTTCATTCTGGGCATATAGAATATCAAGGCATTGAATGATGGGAAGTCCGGCATCGATCATGGTAGAAAACTGCCGGCAGAAAATTATGATATCGGCCTGTTTGACTTTAGGCTGCATAAAAGCAACATTTTCAAAAATGTCCTTGGGTTTCAATTTGATCTTGGTTGGTGTAATTTTACGCCGGATCAGCTCCGAATTTACAGCTTCTTCGGTGGAAGCTTCTATCTCGCCCTTTTTGTTCTTATTATGTCTGTCTTTTCCTTTCCATAAATAAACCGGCATGATCCTTCCTCCTTTGGGTGGATACAATACGGAGCTTATATCAAAACTGAAACTACTAAGGTTACAGAGAATTCCTGTCTAAAAAGTGTCATCAACAATTCGGGTTGATATCTATGGGATTAATCGATTAGGTCGTATCATAAACGAAGCAAAACAACAACTGATTTGCGGAGTTTATTGTAAAACCAGACATTATACAGCTTGATAAACTCACCCATATATGCATATGCTTAGTGTTCAAAGACACGTAACATTTTGATAAATTCGTTATAAATTTTCAGGAAATAAAATCCGAAAGAGCGATATGGTGGTGAAAACCAAAGCACATAAAAAAAACGACCTTACCGTCATTACAACCCACATCAATGCCGACTTTGATGCTTTGGCTTCCATGCTGGCAGCTCAGAAATTATATCCTGACTCCATAGCGGTTTTCCCCGGTTCTCAGGAAAAAAACTTGAGAAATTTCTTCATCAAATCGATGGTCTACCTCTTTAACATCGCCGACGTTAAAGATATCGACATTGAAAACATTAAACGACTGGTTCTTGTGGATACCCGGCAGGCAAACCGTATTGGAAACCTTTCTGCGGTATTGGACAGGCCCGATGTTGATATACATATCTACGATCACCATCCCCCCATGGGAAATGATATAAAAGGACATCACGAGGTTCATTATTTAACCGGCGCCACCGTCACCATACTTACTGAACTCATTAAACAAAAAGGGATCGCTATTTCACCGGATGAAGCGACTATCATGTGTCTGGGTATATATGAAGACACCGGCTCCTTTACATTTCCCTCCACCACCGAAAAAGATTTTACTGCAGCAGCGTTTTTACTATCAAAAGGCGCTAATTTAAACGTCGTTTCGAATTTAATCTCCAGAGAGATCAGTCCGGAACAGATCGGGCTTTTGAATGACATGATTCAGGCCGCAACCCGATATAACATTAACGGCATCGAAATTGTAATTACCAGTGTAACCACTGACAATTATGTGTCCGATTTCGCCTTTCTGGTTCACAAAATGGTTAAAATGGAAAACCTTAACGCGATTTTTTCCATTGCCCTCATGGGGGATAAAATCTACATCGTCGCCAGAAGCAGAATACCGGAAGTCGATGTGGGAGCGCTGGTCACTCCCCTTGGCGGCGGAGGGCATACATTTGCGGCTGCCACCACGATCCGGGGAAAAACGCTGGCTCAGATTGAGCACGAGCTTCTGGAGATTCTTTATAAAAAAGTAAGATCTCGAAGCCGGGCAAAAGACCTTATGTCATCACCGGCCATCACAGTCGATGCTGATGTACCCTGTAAAGATGCGGCTGATCTTCTTACACGGTATAATATCAACGCGCTTCTGGTTACCCAGCAATACGACGGGAAGAAAAACCTCGTGGGTTTTATAACACGCCAGATTATTGAAAAGGCTATGTTTCACGGACTCGACCACATCCCGGTGAAAGAATATATGACAACCGAATTTGCATCCGTGGAACGCGACTCCGAGCTTCAGGAAATACGAGAAAAAATTATCGAAAATAAACAGCGCCTCCTGCCTGTCATCGATAATGATACAATTATCGGAGTGATTACCCGTACCGATCTACTCAATATCTTGGTGCAACAATCCGAACATACCGATCCAGGTTCACCCGATTTGCTGAAGGAACACAGCCACGCAAGGACCAGAAACATCGTTAAATTTATGAAAGAACGCCTATCGCCTCGCATTATTGATATCCTCAAAACCATTGGAGAGAAGGCCGATGAGATTGGTTGTGGCGCTTATGTCGTCGGTGGATTCGTACGTGATCTGTTTCTATATCGGAACAATGAAGACATAGACATTGTTATTGAAGGCGATGGTATCGCATTTGCGAAAAAATATGTTCAAACGGTCGATACTCGTATTCATTCCTATGAAAAGTTCGGCACTGCTGTAATTATTTTCCCGGACGGTTTTAAAATCGATGTGGCCTCGGCCAGAATGGAATACTACAAGTTTCCGGCGGCCCTTCCTACTGTGGAAATGAGTTCCATTAAACTCGATCTTTTTCGTCGAGACTTCACTGTAAATACCTTATCCATCCAGCTCAATCCCGACCGGTTCGGGGTATTGATAGATTTTTTTTCAGCCCGGAAGGATCTCAAAGAGAAAGCCATTAGAGTATTGCACAATCTAAGTTTTGTTGAGGATCCAACCCGGGTTTTCCGTGCCATCAGATTCGAACAGCGTTTCGGTTTTTCCATCGGCAAACTGACTTCAGGCCTGATTGAAAACGCCGTAAAAATGGACTTTTTTAAAAAACTCAGCGGGAGGAGAGTATTTGCCGAGCTCCGTCAGATTCTTGAAGAAGAAAATCCTTTAGCCGCCATAACAAGGCTGAATGAATATAATCTTCTGAGTGTGATCCACTCCTCCCTGGTCCTGAACAACAAAACGATTTCTCTGTTTAATTCGGTCAAAAAGGTATTATCTTGGCATGATTTGCTCTTTCTGGAAGAACCCTATATGAAATGGGCGGTATATTTTCTGGCACTTACCAGATCCTGCGACAACAAAACGGTCAGCGAAATTTGCCGGAGGATTGAAATTGCTCCTCGTTACAGGCCCATCTTCTGCAAAGAACGCTTTGAGGCTGACAAGTGCATCTTTTGGTTGGAACGAGATCTCTCTGCAAAAAACAGTACAATTTACCATCGGCTTTCCGTTTTTAAGATCGAGTTGATCCTTTATATGATGGCAGCCACGAAAAATGAAATTGCAAAACGATCTATCTCCAATTATTTTACCCAGCTGAGGCATATCAATACGTCTATTAAAGGCAGAGACCTGAAAAAAATAGGCCTTGAACCCGGACCGATTTACCGTGAAATCCTGCAGGCTGTCCTTGATGCCAAATTAAACGGTCGTCTTAAAACCCGCAGTGATGAACTGTCTTTTGTGAGAAATTATGATCGATAATTTAAACCTGAATCAAATCGTTGCAATGATAGTTCCACTCCTATTCTCCGTAACTATTCACGAAGTGGCTCACGGCTATGTGGCGCTTCGAATGGGAGACAATACTGCCCGACTGGCCGGCAGGCTGACGCTCAATCCTATAAAACATCTTGATTTTTTCGGATCGCTGATCCTGCCGCTCATTTTGAAATTAACCGGTTCTCCAATAATTTTTGGTTATGCCAAACCGGTGCCGGTAAATTTTTCCAATTTCCGTGACCTTCGAAAGGGTACCATTTATGTTGCATCCGCCGGCGTTCTGGCCAATTTCATCCTTGCGATTTTATCGGGAGTTCTCTTTCAAACATTGGTTCATTTTCAATGGGTATGGTATCCTTCCATTTTTAAACCCTTGATCATGGATCTTTATTATATGCTCTTTTATAGTGTGGTTATTAATTTGGTCCTTGGTATATTCAATCTGATCCCAATTCCCCCCCTTGACGGAAGCAAAATACTTGCCATGTGCCTGCCGTCGGCTTTAAGGGTGCAACTTGCTCGTATTGAACGATTCGGCATGATCATAATTATTTTCTTGCTTCTAACAAATCTTCTGGATAGGTTAATATCGTTTTTTTTAACCCCGATGTTCAATATTCTACTTGGAAGATAGCGATAAAACAGAAAAGGCCGTCGAACAATGATCCTGACTTGAGAGAAACGGACTTGGGAAATAGGCTTTTGAAATTAAATTAAATATATTATTTCACTGTAGTACAGGAAAATCCATATGACGAAAAAGAAACGTATATTAAGCGGAATGCGCCCTACCGGACCACTTCACCTTGGCAATTTGCACGGCGCACTTGCAAACTGGGTTGAAATGCAAGAAACGTACGATTGTTTTTTCTTTATTGCCGACTGGCATGCACTCACCAGTGATTATGAAAGTACCGGCCGGATAGCGGAATATGTTCGGAATATGATTGTTGACTGGCTGAGTGCGGGCCTAACTCCTGAAAAAAGCACGCTTTTTGTCCAATCACATATCAAAGAACATGCCGAACTGTTTCTAATTCTTTCCATGATAACACCGGTTCCGTGGCTGGAGCGCAATCCCACTTATAAAGATCAGATTGCCCAGCTCAGCAACAAGGACCTTTCCACATTTGGTTTCCTTGGCTATCCGGTGCTCCAGGCAGCGGATATTATTATGTATAAGGCCTATGGTGTCCCTGTAGGTGTCGACCAGATCCCACATGTTGAAATTACGCGCGAAATAGCGAGAAGATTCAATCATTTCTACGGTGATATCTTTCCGGAACCGAAGTCGATTTTGACCGACACCCCCAAAATTCTCGGTATAGACCGGCGTAAAATGAGCAAAAGTTATAACAATGCGATTTTTCTTTCGGACAGCCCCGATGAAATAACCGCCAAAGTCGCCAAAATGTTGACGGATATCAACCGGGCAAGGAGAAGCGACCCCGGGAATCCCGATGTGTGCAATGTTTTTGAATTTCATAAGCTTTATAGCGACAGCCAAACCATCGAAAAAATAAACCGAGAATGTCGAAGCGCCGAAATCGGGTGTGTGGATTGCAAGCAGATAATGGCTCAAAATCTCATCAAAGCCCTTGAGCCCTTGCGCGAAAAAAGAGAATATTACGAAGCACGTCCGGCCCTCGTAGACGACATCATCGCAGACGGATGTGAAAAAGCCCGGCGGGTCGCCCATCAGACCATGGCGGAGGTTAGAGGGGCCATAAAGATATAATCAAATGCAAGAGGATATTTATAAGGTACAAATCGACGATATCTTCGAAGGTCCCATGGACCTTTTAGTTCACCTTATCAAAAAGCATGAGATGGACATATATGATATTCCCATTGCCTTGATAACCAAACAATATCTTGAATACATCGAATGGTTGAAGATAATGGACATCAATATTGCCGGAGATTTTATTGTGATGGCAGCCACTCTGGCGAAGATTAAATCCAGGATGCTTCTCCCTTCCCATGAAGAAGATGAAGAAGATCCCCGCTTGGAACTCGTCAAACCCATCGAAGAGTATTTGCGGATGAAATCAGCAGCCGAGAAACTGGCCGCCAGGAGCCTTCTGGGAGAAGACACCTTTGTCAGAAATCCGAGACCGGAAAATCATCTGATGGATCATGAAGGTGAAATCATAAAGGTCGGATTGTTTGAACTTATCGATGCGTTTCAAAAAATACTTGAAAATACATCCCCCCACAAACGGGTAGACATCACCGCCGATACGATTTCTGTCAGGGACAAAATCGTTCAGATCGTAGAAATTTTTGAAACCCGGGAATCGACAACTTTTAACGAACTTTTTCCCAAAAACGCTGAGCAAAGCGAAGTTATAGTGACATTTCTCGCGATTCTTGAAATGGTAAGACTTTCCTTGGTCCGCATTATTCAGAATACACGGACCGGTATTATCAGACTTTTTTACTTGTGATGGAAGATATAAAGAACATCATCGAAAGCCTCCTCCTGGTGACAGAGGAACCCTTAACAATCGACCGTGTTAAAAGCATTCTCATCGAGCCAGGAAGAAAAGAGGTACAAAACGCCCTCACTGAGCTAGCAGCTGAATATGAAGCTCGAAAAGGCGGTTTCCTTTTACGGGAAGTCGCCGGCGGATACCAGATCCGTACCCGTCCCGAATATAGGGAATGGATTAAACGTTTAATCCAACCCAAGCCGCTGCGCCTGAGCAAGGCCGCCCTTGAAACACTGGCGATCATCGCTTACAAACAGCCGATTATACGCAGCGATATAGAACACATCCGTGGCGTCAACTGTGGCGGTATCCTTCGAATGCTGCTTGAACGGAAACTGATACGGATCCTGGGGAGAAAGGAAATCCCCGGCAGGCCGATTATTTATGCCACCACAAAACAATTTTTAGAGCTATTTGATCTTAAAGATTTAAAAGACCTTCCAACACCCAAAGAAATCGCAACACTCGGTGATGCATCTCTGGAAAACATGGAATAACATGCTGTTTTGAATATGGTAAAAAGTACTTGACTTAAAAGTTAATATCGCACTATATAAATAATGAATTTCCTTCAGCAAGCTGAAGTCATTGTAAATAATACAATTAGATGTTTTATCTTTCAATAAGGAGTTTTTATGAACAGATCCGACTTGATTAACTCACTCAAGGATAAAGTGGAGCTCAGCAGAAAAGACGCTGGAAAAGTTGTTGACACGTTTTTCGACGCATTAAAAAAAACGTTGTCAAAGGGCGATCGGGTTGAAATTAGGGGTTTTGGCAGTTTTTCCGTAAAAAGTTACAAGCCGTATGTCGGACGAAACCCGAAAACCGGCGAACAGATTAATGTAACCTCCAAAAAATTACCCTTCTTCAAGGTCGGTAAAGAGTTAAAGGAGAAGGTGGACAAACCATAATAACGGGCGGTTAACTCAGCGGGAGAGTGCTACCTTCACACGGTAGAAGTCACTGGTTCAATCCCAGTACCGCCTACCAATGAAATCAAGGGGTTAGGGTTCATATCCAAGCCTTTTTTTTTGTGCTTGCAACCCGATTGTAACCCATGGATTGAAGAATTACGGTGGATCATTGATTCTGGCGATAAACCATGGGTTCAACAGGTTTTTCTTATTGTACCGCAGGGGTTCATCCATATCATAGTTCAGGACGCTCCCCTGGGCCTGTTCCACGATGACCTGACCGGCAGCCGTATCCCACTCCATGGTTGGTCCCAGCCTCGGATAAATATCTGCCCTCCCTTCAGCTACCAGGCACAGCTTTAAAGAGCTGCCGGCTGATATGAACTCCACCTGTTCATGTTTTTTTCGCATGGTTTCAATAAAAGCTTTGAGTTCATTTGTAGCATGAGAACGACTGCCCACGATGGTTATTTGTGAATCTTTTTTTTTAAAACGATGTTTATCATCCGGCAGTTTAATGGAACCATCCAGGATCGTCTCCAAAACGCCGGCCGGATCATTATTAAAGGGTCGGTCGGTGCTTAACGATAAAATGTCACTGCTATCCATCCGGTATGCGCCCAGTCCCTCAACTGCAAAATATAAAACATCCTTAACCGGAACATAAATCACCCCGAGGATCGGCCTGTTTTGATGTATCTGGGCGATATTCACCGTAAACTCATCATTTTTTTTGATAAATTCCTTGGTGCCGTCCAAAGGATCGACCATCCAGAAATATTCCCACCGGCGTCTCTGCTTATAAGAGGAGCTTTTCCCTTCCTCACTCAAAATCGGAAGGCGCTCACCGGTTAAGTCTGATAGGTGAGAAACAATGATGCTATGGGAACGCTGATCCGCTTGGGTAAGTGGCGAATGATCGTCTTTATAGGAGATGTCAAAATTTTGATTATATACATCGAGAATAGCCCTGCCAGCGTCCTTTGCAGCCAATAATGCTATCAACAAGTAATACGTTAATTGATTCATTGTCATTTTGTTAGATGTATCCTTTCTGACCCAGCAGAAGCAGAATTTCCTGGGCAGCCTCATCAGGCGCCTGATCGGTGGTGTCGATTCTCAGTTCCGGTGTCTCTGGAATTTCATAGGGATCATCAACGCCGGTAAATCCCTTGATCAAACCCGCCCGAGCCTTGGCATACATCCCTTTACGATCTCTTTTTTCACATACTTCCAGAGGCGTGGATACGTGAATCTCAAAGAATCCGCCGTAAGTTTCTATGTTGTTCCTGATTTCCAATCGAGTGGCATTATAGGGTGCTATAGGCGCACAAATGGCGATGCCTCGATTTTTGGTGATTTCACTGGAAACAAAGCCGATGCGTCGAACATTGATATCTCTGTGTTCTTTTGAAAAACTCAGCTGGCTCGACAGATTCCGCCGCACAATATCGCCGTCCAGCAGGGTAACCGGTCGATCGCCTATTTCCAGAAAACGCGCATACAGCACCTTGGCAATGGTCGACTTCCCGGCACCTGAAAGTCCGGTCAGAAATACTGTAAAGCCCTGTTTGTCAGGAGACGGATATGCTTTTTTCAATTCCGCCGCAACCTCAGGAAACGTTGCCCATTCCGGTATGCTTCGCCCTGTTCTGATCCGTTCGCGAATATCAGAACTCGAAAAAGAAATATACTGTACGCCCTCGGAAATCTGATCTGCAGAACGGTATTCATCTTCAAAAGGCAAATAGACCAGCTCTTCAAACGGTATAATATTCATATCGATTTCACTGCAATATTCTTCAGTCATCCTGTGAGCCGCATCTCTCGGGTAGAAAAAATCCCCGGCGGCATCTTTTCCAGGGCTGGCGTGATCACGTCCGATGATAAAATGAGTGCAGCCGTAATTTTTAGCAACGATTGCATGTAAAAGTGCATCCCTGGGTCCGGCCAGACGCATGGAAAGGGGCAACAAATTCAGCACAAAAGAATCCGGGGGGTAGTGCCGGGTCACCGCCCGATAACACCGAACCCTGGTGTAGTGATCAAAATCGCCTGGCTTTGTCATGCCTGTAACAGGAAGAAGAAGCAGATTGGCCTTAGCCCGACGCATGGCTCGGACCGTCATTTCAAACTGAGGGCGCTGGATAGGATTCCGGGTTTGAAATCCAACAACCCGACGCCATCCGAGCTTATGATAAATATTCCGAACCTCCTGGGGTGTCATGCGAAGCTGTTTAAAGTCAAAATGCAGAGGAAGACTTAGAACCTCGAGTTTGCCTCCGATGTAATAATCCCCCTCGGTATTGGACAGATACTTAACTCCCTGGTGGGCAGTGTCGGTGGTACCGTAAACCAGAGTTGCTTCTTTCTCTCGCTCTGCAGGCCACATATCTTCAACATGCATAATGGCCAGAAAAAATCCTTCGTGATCCCTCAAGGTGACCGACTGGCCGGCTTCCAGAGTTCGGGCTTTAGTATCGGATATACTTAAGCATATCGGTATGGGCCACAGGACACCATTTTGAAGGCGCATGCGGTCGAGGACGGATTCGTAGTCCGCTCGGGTCATAAAACCGTCAAGGGGTGAAAAGGCTCCGTTTGTCAGGAGTTCGAGATCACAAAGCTGCCGATCATTCAGGGTAATGTCCGGCAGGTTCAGGGCGATATCCTTGAGCATTGCAGCCCGTTCTTCATCCACCATAAGATTGATTAATGAACCGCCGTGAGGTTCAACTTTCGATACACTTTTCATTCAACAGCCTCCGATCAGTGTTTTCGGATTGTCGTAATTATGCCCCAAGACAAAATTGAGAACATCTGTAAGACAACCCATTTATTTCCCATGTATTTTTGGAAGATATTTTCATATCATATTGTTATCATATGATAATTAATTGTTTTAATTTGAAATCGTAATCAAACCTGAACTCATTGTCAAGGGAAATGGCGCGTGCGCCCAAAAGGTCGGTGGACGACAATTTCGACTTTGGGGCCGTGTCTAAGTAAAACCAAGTTCCCGTTATCGTTGAATCCGCCTGCCCGGTGAAATGCTTGCCCAATGAAATTCAACACCTATTTCACAGGGGGGCACCCTCAGCTTTCCCTCAATTAGGATTTGACATGATGGGACGTATCATTCTAAATTATTTTTACTCGAGGTTCCAACCCCAATGTTTTTTAACAACAACCGAACGAAGAACGACCTTACGCCATAATATTTAGCGATGATCAAGGAGGGGAAATGAAAGTCGTAGCCTTTAATGGAAGCGCAAGAAAAAATGGGAATACAGCGATACTCGTTAACCATGTGTTTCGAGAGCTTGAAAAAGAAGGGATCGAGACTGAACTGATGCAGCTTGCCGGCAAGAAAATACGCGGATGTATCGCCTGCAATAAGTGCTTTGAAAATAAAGATCAACGATGTTCAGTGACCCATGATGTATTAAATTCGTGTATTGAAAAAATGATCGAAGCCGACGGTATAATCCTTGCCTCTCCCACATATTTCGCTAACATTTCCACGGAGCTTAAGGCATTAATCGACCGATCAGGAATGACGAACATCGCCAATGGTGGAATGTTTAAACGCAAAGTTGGTGCTGCCGTCGTCGCCGTTCGCCGCGGCGGAAGCATTCATGCATTCAACGCCATAAACCATTTCTTTTTTATCGGGGAGATGATTGTTCCAGGCTCCAACTATTGGAACATGGGCTTTGGCCTGGACAAGGGCGATGTGGAAAAAGACGAAGAAGGTCTTCTTACCATGAAAGTCCTCGGCAAGAATATGGCGTGGCTGTTGAAGAAAATTCACTCACAGTAGATCACTACGGCTCACCCTTGATGTCTCTCTCTGAACCTGGGGCATCCTCGACTTTCGCTCAATTAGGGTCTTACATCACCCTAATGGCCATATTCGGATCTACTCTGGGGGCTTGAATAGGTCTATCGCTTCGGGATCTATTGATGCCTGTCCATTTTCTATGGGGCCAAATAGTTCGACCCGGCCGGATTCTATGGATGACTGATCGGTTTCAATAGGAAAGATTGAAAATTTAATGCCATGGGTTTGTCTAATCACTAAACACCCGGTTCTTATCTGAAATTTCATACCCCAAAGCCAAAATAACCTTTCGTTTTGTTTCCATTCTGCAAGACATTCCGTTTTCAATCCGTGTAATGGTCATCGGAGATATGTTCGCATTTCGGGCCAGCTCAGCCTTACTAATCATAAGGGATTCTCTAATTTCTCTTAAGGAGTTTTTTCTCATTTCTTGCTTCCGAAAACCGGTTTGGGTTTATGATGGAATTGGGATTGAAAGTTTTACTGTTTTCTGCATGCAAATATCATGCAGAATCAATGAGTTACGATTTATCGTTGTAAATTATGTTTATTATCACATGGTTATATCGATAACGGCATCAAAACGACCATTATAATCGATGGAAAGATATCTGAAATTGTGGGGTAAATTCCATAAAAAATATGAAAACAATTACACATTTCCAGAACAATACAGTAAAACCATAATTAGGTGAAAGTTTAGGATACCCCATATGTTGCTGCTTTAGGGTGATAATGTTCTTTTGCACCAGTGTTTTGTGGGTGGGTTGGATTTGAGGGATTGCCCCAGCTAAATGACCTGCAAATCGAACGGGGTTAATATTTCATTGGGCTGGCATTTCACTCCGATATGATTAGCCGGATTTAGGCGCAGGCAGGATTGGTTGGCTCAGACATCGAGGGTAAATCTCTATAAGCCATTTCAAGACCTTCCGGGTTGATCATTTTCCCTTAATATGTTTTGACAAATGTAAATCCATAAGCATCTGCGTTTCCATCCGAATTTGTATCGAAAATGTTTGCTTGACAAAGCCAACCTACCCATTTGAATAGACGGGTTATGTTCGGCGGCTTGACTTTTTCTTTTCCTTTCGATGTTTCGGTTTCATATCTAATAAATTCCTCGGGGGTGGAATCATATATATCTCGAACATCGATCGGCCCCAGTGTCAACAGTGAAGCATCAGGGGATTCTAAATAAACCGGGAAATCCGGATAAACAGGGGAATCCGGGACTGGATGATCTGTATCGTTGCAGGCATCAAAAACCGAGTATTGATCCCATCGTATGGATCTGGGATCTTGGCTATTTTCTTTTTTATCTGGTTTTGATCGAACCTCGGCAAAGACATGGACGTCTTCTTTTTCACAGGACAACGCAACTTTCGATAGCCTCTCATCAGACAAAACCTTAAAACAACAGTTACACGATTCCATTACAGTCAGGTCGGTTACTGTTGATTTTTTGTGTGTAACATAATGTATCGTAAGATCGCTACATTCATCCGTAAACATCAACGGTTCGTCTGGCGATATCTCTCCACCAAAAAAAATGAGTGAGGCTTTTTCTTGGCTGCTCAGGTTAAAATACGGTCCATCTGTATCGCTGTTTCTCTTATTGATGACTTCTTGCAGTTCTCCAGCCGTACCTGTTGAAGCCCCGAAAACCAACATGCAAAATAGGAGGGTGGATACTGCACCTATCGAATTTCGGAACATTTTCTCTTGCCCCCTTTCCATCGGTTATTAACTCAAGGTTCACACCGCTTATAAAATGTTATCCCCATCGGGTTATTTAAACATCCCCGTTCTGGAAAATTTTATCTGGGATAACATTTAATTTTTTCCAGTTTATCAATAGCCTTTTTTACTGCCCTTGGATTATTTGTATGATTTTTAGCCGACTTAAGTGCGTGAATGGCGCTCTTATTACTCAATTCGCTAAGTGCCCAAGCAGATTTTTCTATTAAACAGTCACATCCGTTTTCCTCAAAAACCGTAATCAGCGCTTCATAGGCACGTTTATCTTTTATTTTCCCCAATGCAACAGCCGCCTCTGCACGAGGGCTACACCGGTGTTCAGCAAACGTTGAACTGTTCCAGTCATTGCATGAAGAAAAATCTTTATTGAGCAACATATCGATTAAAGGCGTTACCGCTCTATCATCCCCTATTTCTCCTAAAGCATAGATTGCATAACTGACGACAATTAAATCGATGTCATTGAGCTCTTTTTTAATCTGCTCAACAGCTCTATAATCTTTTATTATCATTAATGCCCAAATTGCCTGCCGGCGCACCCAATTATTTTTGTGGTATAGTGCTTCAACAGCCAAATCGAATCCATTGTCAATTTCCAACAATCTATTTTCATCAGAATTCAATATAGCTGAGTAAAAATTCGACAATTCAGTGTTGATTGTAAATAAAGCATTTTGAATTTTCTTGTTTAGGTAGTCTGTGTTTACATTATAAAGAGACACTAAATGTGTTATAGCTCTTTCATCTTTTATTTTCCCCAATGCTATAATGACCTCCATGATAATATTCATGTTTGTATCGAAGCGGGGTTTTCGACTTTCTTGTTGTAAAACATTTATTAAAGGTTCAACAGCTCGTTTATCTTTTGTTGAGCCTAAGGCTCTGATCGTTTCGCAGCGAAAGGTGATGGCATCTTCATTCCTCAACATTGAAATTAACGGCTTAACAACCGCCTTGTCTCCTATCTGACCCAATGCTCTTACCACTTCTTCGCGAAGATGCATTTTACAATCCCGCAAAGCATTTAGTAAGGGTTCGACAGCTCGTTTATCTTTTATGGCCCCTAATACTTTAATGGTTTCGCAGTGCAAAGGAAAACTATCTTGATCCTGCAAAACCAAGATTAAAGGTTCAACTGCGGGCGCCCCTATTTTGATCAATTTAGTCCATTCTTTTAAGGCAATAAGATAAAAAATTCCATCTTCCCCGTTAGGTTCCCACCCTATTTCGCTGAGAGATGCTGCTGCTGATATTCGAATATTCCAATCGTTCTTATATTGTAAAGCCTTTATCAGATGATTGACCTTTTTCTTGCTTTTCAACCTTTTTATATTAGGCTTGAACATATTGTTAATGCTCATAATTTCCACCACTTCCTATTAAAAAAAGTAATTTTTTCTTAGTTTTATTAATAGGTCAAATTTATTGAAAATCGCCAGTTTTCTGCGAGGCCGAAAAGCCCCGAACAAAGAGATAATTTAAGGCGTAAGATAAGAGAAAAGAAAATGGAACAGAAAAAGCAATTTCAGTTTATGTTAAGGTGTTTTTTTATGGTTTCAATTATGACATGCAAAAATTGTACAAAATAACAATTTGGCATTAAAGAAAATTGAATTGGATTATATTTCAAGAGGTTAACTTAATTGAACAGATTGAAGGCTGAAAGGATTTGACAATTATTGTCAAAAAATGTGCCCTTCTTTGACAGATCTCTCCCGATTTTAAGGTAATATCGGGAGAGAAAAACCGGATACGTCTCAAAGGATAAGGCAGGTGGACCTGATACGTCTATTGAAGATGTTTGGGATGAATCAATCCAAGTCGTCTTTCTCTGGTGGTTTGAGTTTTTGCCCAATAATCAAGACAATCGCTCAGCTTAATTTTGATTTGCGTTACAATCAAAGAAGCGGGGCCAAAAGCTGTGCCGCGTTTTCCACGAGACGATTCGCTTGCGACCGGGTATGCCAAAGCTTTGAGTCGATGGATTGGGACGCTTCGATGTAGTTTTGTTGAAGTTTTCGAAGTCGTGCCACGAAGTCAGCGTCGTATACGAAAAGTGTTACCTCAAAGTTCAGCCAAAAACTCCGCATGTCGAGGTTAACGGTACCGAACAGAGCTACTTCACCATCGATGGTAATGCTCTTGGTGTGTAACAGTCCGCCCCTATAGTTGAGAATCCGCACGCCAGACATGAGCATATCATCAAAATACGATCGGCTCGCATAGCGCACCAGCAAAGAATCGACCTTTTCGGGCAAGATGATTGTGACGTCGACGCCGCGTCGCGATGTCGATTGCAAGGCGGTATGTAACGACTCGTCTGGAACAAAGTAAGGTGTTGTAATGATCAGTTCCCTGCGGGCAGCGTAGACAGAGGTGAGTAACAACTGGTGAATGGAGTTGTTTCCAACCTCCGGCCCCGACGGAACCACCTGAACACTCGCCTTCCCCACTAAAGGTAATGCTTTGAGGTCGCTGGTATCTTTCAACGTTTCGATGCCTTGCCCTGTCTCGACTTCCCAGTCCCATAAAAAAATCACACCGAGGGACTGGACCGCAGGTCCTTCCAAACGCACCATGGCGTCAACCCACTGGCCAACGCCCTCCTCCTGTTTGAAATACCGTGGATCCACCAGGTTTAGGCTCCCAGTGTAGGCCACTTCACCATCAATGATGACAATTTTTCGGTGAATACGCAGATCGAGTCGCGCAAAGACCATCCTGAACAGTCCCACCGGAAGTGCCGCGACCAATTCGATCCCATTCTCTTGAAGACGGTGAGCCAATCCGCCTTTCAGGAATTTAGCGCTGCCCACCGCGTCAACCAGAATTCGACAGATGACATCCCGTTTCGCGGCCCGAATAAGGGCTTCACACACTTCGTCCGCAGTTCCGCCTTCATTCCAAATATAGAATTCCAAATGGCAGGTACGCTGGGCGCGATCGATGTCCGTAATTATCGAGCGAAGAACCGATTCAGCCTCGTCGAGCAGGTCGAGCTTGTTCCCGAATTTTGCCGGAATGCCCATGATCGACTCAGCAAGCCGATTGATAGGCTGACATGTTGGCGAAAGGTTAGACCATTCAACCAACGTGTCTGAAGGAAGCGAATGAAGCCACGCCTCATAAGGACCCAGTAGTGCACGGGCTCGCTCGGCACGTTGCTTTCCCAAGCGCTGCTCTCCGATGAGAAGATAGAGGATGGCCCCTGCAAAAGGAAGGATAAGGATTAGAATGAGCCACGACAGTGAAACACCTACAGGACGACGACGCATAATGACTCGTATGGACAAACCGATGATGATGGATAGGTGGGCAGCCATGATCAGAAAGCTTATGAGACTTATGTGTTCCATTGCGCTCCGCTAATCCTTCTATTTTGTGTTCCTTGACCGGTGTCTGCTAACCCAAGCTGGCTGCTTATGTTGCTGTTATAACCTCAAAATCACATACCAACGGGGCATGGTCGGAGAATTTGACCGGTGGTATCTGAAAATGGGTGACGTGAATTTCCGGGCTGTGAAAAATAAAATCGAGCTGTCTTCGCGGGGCTCGGCTGGGATGGGAGGGTTCCCCGTTGCTGTTGGCATTGTGAAGCTGAGTGGCGGCAAGGAATAGTTGGAGCTCCCGATCACCCCATAACACATTGAAATCACCGGCAATAATAACCGGTTTTTTCAGGTTTTTAATCATGTTATGAAGGTCCTGCAATTGATACTGCCGGTGGCGGAATTTGATAGACAAATGTACCAGAAAGATCGAAAAGTCCTTCAACTCGAGTTCAATCACAAGACGCTTGACACCATTGCTAAAATAATGAAAGTTTTGAGACACAATCCTCTGGTTGGTGAGAATCGCATTGCCCTGTTTGTTCAACACCGGCACTTTCTGTACCACTGAAGCAGTGGAATATTTTGACTGATAAATATAAAAGTGTTTCAATTCTTGGGCGATGGCTTCCGCCTGGTTGCTTTTTGCCGAACGGAAAGATCCTGCGTCCACCTCAATCAATCCTAGAATATCCGGATTCAGCGATTTGATGAAATCCACTATTTTTTTAAAATTACCGTTGGTATTCTTAAAATAGCCACTGTAAGGTACCGGAAGGTGAAATTTCCTACCAATACCTGCTGCATAACGTATGTTGTACAAGAGAAATCGCATGTTTTCTTTTTTTTAATACCCTCCTACGGGTTGACGATAATCTTTGGAAGTGAACAAACAATAAGACCAGCGTGAGCAAAGTCAATAGCTGAACCCTAATGTTGTAAAAGTCGAAGATGCTGCTAATCCGAGGCGTAAAGTCTGTAGTATTTTACTGCGAACCTTTGCAACACAGGTCGAAGTTCCGCGAATAGCGGGGAGATGCGGCATCCTCGGCTTGTCTCTGGAGGGCTTTCCCGTAGAGTAAAGACCGCTTGAAAGGCTTGTGCTGAAAAAAAAAGGCCCCTGGGGCCACAATTTGCCCAGGGGCTTAATGGGGGAATAAAACAGGAAGTACCAAATCGTGTACTTGTCTATTCCCCGGCTGAATGTGTTCTATCTATCAACAAGAAACTTCCTGAAAAATTGAACTGCCAAAGGCAATGCGTTTTGACGATTTGACAAAATTTTTCGGGCTTGCATAAAATTTTCGAGTGCCGGTATTGACTTCGCCGTTGCAGGTTCTTTTGCAAACCTTTTCATGATCCTCGGTGATATAAATATGATGGGTTTTTTTCCCACACCGATCACAGGTCATAAGAATCGCCCCCTCTTTAAAAACTCGCTGCTTTATCTCAGTGATTCGACCCCCTATATTTAAAACGTATAAGATAAAACGCCCATTCCAGCAATTAAAGAAATAATCCCAAGCAGCCTGGTTCCCTTAGATTCATCCGAAAAAATGCTGGCCCAAGATCCAATTCCGATATATACCACGCTCGCTGCAAAAAGAAACCAATTCGGCATCAGTGCTCTCCTTTGTATGAATCGACAATTCATAATGAATACCTGCAAAAACCATGCAAACAAATAAAACTATTTTATATGGTATTTATTTTCAACTAGTTGACCCGGATTTGCGCTGGAAATACCTGTAACAATTCATCGCAAAATATTTTAAATTGTGGAGGGAAATACACATTAAAATGTGAAAAAAACTACATAATTGCATTGCCGCAGCCCAGGCCGTATCAGACTGAGCTGGCTTTCCAGATTAACAAAGATGAGAATTTTAGATATTATGATTCGACCCAAAAAAAGCAGGGCCATTTCTGACCCTGCTCATTCCACCTTGAAAGCTATTCATGTGTGTTTCAAGGTATCATCGAGTCCGGTTGAGTCGTCACGCTGACAACGTGCGGAGTCGCCCGGACGAGAAAAAATAATACCAACATTTTTGATGTCAAGATTTTTATTATCAAAAAACAGTCAAACATTATTAAACTCGAGGCGTTGGCACACAAAAGGAACCCCCGGAAAGGGGTGAGTTTTCCAGGGGTTAACAGAGGATTGAAAGGAGAATGGAATGGCAATATTCCATGCTGTTTCAAAATTTATACACTACTACAATGTAGGATGTCAAGCACTTTCTCATGACCGACGATTTAAAGAGTTTTCATTCCTTAAACCAAAATGTTTTTTTGGTTTTCCTTCCATTCTCCAGGTCACCTTTTTAACCCGTGTAAGGGTGAATGGTGATATATTCGCCTTTTCCTTAAAAGATCCAGCAAGACAGAATATCAATTAATTTGCCGACGTTAAGAAAGATTTTACACTGCGAACATCTTCAACACTTTTTGCGTGTGCAATGGCCTTCTTTATTTTATTTTCTGATGCCACAAAGCCATACAGAACAACATTACACTGAACCGATTTCACATCAATATTCGTTGACCATATATCCTTGTCTGCCACAAGCTTCGTCTTTACTTCCAATGCCAATTTAATATTATCATCGGTTCCGCAAACGTCATCTTTTTTCTTGGGAAGCAAATATGTCGTTACACTTTTCACACCCTCGATGCTCTTGGCAATTTTTATCGCACGCTTTTTTTGAAATACTTTATCATATTCTCCAACCAGGTACACATGACCTCTATAACATCCACTGGAAAGGTTTAGCGAATTTATAGCCTCATCATCATAAAATTTATTTACTATCGTAAACTTAATTGTAGTATCATTGAGAATGGTGTTCACATCACGTTGATCCACTGCTGTGGTGTAAATTACACTGCATCCGGAAGATAATAGCGATATAATAAGAAACGGTATACTTCTAATAATGTTTTTCATATTTAAACGTCTATTTTTTTATTTTGGAAAATTTGGAGCCCTCAATTGTCAGGTTGTACATCAGACCTTTTTGGTCGAAGGCAAAAGCGACGATGGGATCTTTGATGTTGGTCGTATCAATGGAACCGCCGATACCGATTGTTACCAAAGCAACGGAGCCGTCCACACCGGCTTTCCAGCCGTCACTCTCTCGGAAACTATTAAGTGCCCCTTTCTGCATAAAAACCAAGATCAGTGTTTTCTTCTGTGCTCCCAGCTGAAAGCCGAAGGACCCTGCGACGGTACTGTAGTAATCAACAGTCTTGCCGCCGATTCGCAAGGCCCCCTCTCCATATTCGCCACCGATTCCAAAACCAGCCTTATAAACGTTGGGGAACACCAGGACACCTTTGGCTGCTTTCAAATACTCCTTGGCACCCTTAACATTTTTAAGAAAGTTTTTCAGAGTGGCATCGACGCTTACGTTAATCTCTCTGGCTGAAGCAGCGTCGGCGTCGGAGGTTTGAAAAACTACAAAGCACAAAGTAGCAAAGGCGATGACGGCAACACGTGCCAAACCCCTTTTACCGGTGCCGAACAATCTTAGCTTCATTTTTTTATCTCCTTTGTTTATTTGGCAGTGAAAAAACCCATTACAACCCTATTTCTCCATGTGGGTTGAATGACCATTCAAGTTTCATCCATATTGAGATAGTTTGATACATGCAAAATCTATGCATGTTTTAAATTTTCCGATTCGGAATATATAAATCAATTATATTTCAGATAGTTAAAATTTTTGAATGAATTTGAGAGAATCCTTATTTAACAATATTTGTCAACCGAGTGCCATACTTTGACAGATTAAGGTAATGACCGGGAAAAAATAAACGAGATGTGGGGGAAAGGCAGAGCTGAAAGAAGCGTTTGGGAAATTGTTAACAGCAGACACGGCATGTAAAAAGCCCTTGGGGGAACTCCCATGAACCCCCAAGGGCCGGATAAAGGGCATTATGGGGGAAATTGTTAAGAACCCCCATAATGAAATTCTATTACTATCACAACAGCGAGACACGTCAAGAATTTTTATTCAAAATATAAATATCATTCAGAGTTTGATGGTTGCCGGGGCCTGAACCTGGAACCGATCAGTTTAGGTTATAGTTATGTCACCGACATTTACCATCCCTTTGTTCCTTGACATTTACCATTAACACAATATCCGGAATCACCGCATTCTGAATCATCTACACAGCCCTGTTCTTCTTTTGTTGATTCTATATATTCTTGATCTTTTCCCTTATCTTCAAGCTGTGCTTCCATTCCATACTGAATTTGTTTTGCTTTTCTGTTATTTACTTTAACTGTAACATGGGAATCTGAAGTTTGCTGAACTCTTCCACAAGTGATTTCTTCACCTGAAGTGGAATAAAAACATACAGTAGCTCCCATTACAAATCCGTCATCCTTGTTCCCATTGATAACGATGAGACCTCTACTTTTATTTATTCTCGTGACCTGGGCTGCCTGTGCAATACATTTAAACGATGTTGCAGACACAACTACAATTGCCAGTGCAATGAGAATTGTTGTGATTCTAGGCATATCATCCTCCAATCATGTATCCATTTCTCATCTCTGATAATCTACCCGTTTTCCCAATTCTTTTCCAACCCTGAAGACCGGTAGTTTCTTTGGCTTAACTTTAACTTGTTCACCTGTCTTTGGTTTTCTTCCTATGTATGATTTGTAATGCTTAACATAAAAGGAAAACAAACCCCTTATTTCAACCCTGTCACCATTAGCAAGGGCATTGGACATTTCATCAAAAAATAATTCTACCACATTCTTTGCCTCGGGTTTAGTAAGCTTGGTTTCCTTTTTCAAAGCTCTAATAAGTTCCAATTTGATCATGGAGTCCCCCTAATGCCTTCTTGTAATATTATATATATCAAGAACATATAAGATTGAAATAATAATGTCAACCTATGTAAATCACTTCATCTGAACCAAAATATCAAGAAAGGCACCCATTAACAAATAAAGGGATAGCAATTATTCGCTATCCCAAACCTATAATGAGCAATCCCGAGGCTTGTCTGGAAAATAAAAAGCCCCTGAGAACCGGCCATTAGCTCTCAGGGGCCACCATAAGGAGGTATTAAAGAAAGTAAATATTATTCCAAAAAGAAAGCAATCAAACAGCAAGATACAACCCAGGCTGTGGTAATCGCAAAAAGAATTAAATCTGTCATAATATCCACCTTTGCATGAATTGATACATGCAAAAAGCGTGCAAATTTTTACAAAGAATGAAAAAGAATGATTTTCAGCCGGTTAGCACATCCGTCTTAATTATCTGTTTCATGTGTTTGACAATATCTGTCAAATATCGTGCCAAATTTTGACAGATTTTGACAGATTTTACGGGAAAAATATACTAACTCAACAGGATAGACGCGTACGGCCGAAAAGGATCGTCCATAGTCCCTGCCCGTAGAATAATCAGAGAGAAGGTGAGATAGCTGTCTAATTATGCCAAAGATCACTGGATTCAACCATCTTCGCGCTGTTAAAGCTTTGGAAAAGTGGGCTCCGGTAACCGTGTTAATTGTGAAATATCGGTCATTTCAAAGCAACTACCCTGTTCATGACCGCTTCCTTGGCAACCAACATTCCTAAAAACAAGTAGGTTATTTCTCATATTTTGTTATCAACTTATTTCTTTTTCTCTTAAAATTTTAATTTTTTCTTAACGTATGACGGTTAAATTCCCATAAACATGATGAATATATAAAAGCATTGAAGATTCGCAAGAATACCGAGGAGCCTGTTATTTTCAAAATCTAAATTTTTAACCGGTTTGTGGAAGTGGTCAGCATGGTATGCTGGCCAGATGATATTTAACCCCTTGAAAATCTAGTAAATATCCTGGTCCAGAGGGCCAGGCTTTGGGTTACCCCTGGAAGGGGCTGTTTCCCTGAAAGCCAAACAAGTTAAAAGTGATCTAAAGTGATCTAAAATGCCTATTTATCCCGTATTAAACGGGGAAGTTATGGAGTCGCTTTCAGCCGTCGTAGCCAAAGGCTACTATGGCGAAGTCGGCTCGCTCTCTCCGAGCTGTAGGACTCCGTCTCGTAGAGACTACGCCTCGGAGAGCTCTACGAGCCGGAAGCCGCTGATTTTATATAATTGGTAGAATTCCTTAACTTTAGCTCACTTCAAACTTTAGTTCACTTCAAACTCTTGCAGCAATTTTTTAGGCAGAGCCAGAGAACTCTGACTCCCGCAATGCGGGACAGGCAAGGCCCATCGGAGATCCCGCTTCGCGGGGGAGGACCAGGTTTTTCAGGGCAAAATAAAAAAAGGGGCTCAAGGAATTATTGCCGGCTGCACTGAAGTCCCACTGGCGATAGGACCCGAAGATCTGCAAGTTCCTTTTTTTGATCCTTTGCTTATTCTTACAAGGGCAGCCATCAGGAAAGCCGGACGTAAGCCAAGAATACGCCCCTGAATCCCTCCAAGATATTTTTCATCTGATATTCTCTGCAATCGAGTCAGCGGTGATAATGAAAACAAAGAATATACGAATGAAAAAGGGGGATATCTCCTCACTTTAAACATCGCACAAGATATCAGGAGTATATGCATATATTGCGGGAGATCCACCGGTATGAACAAAAAGTACATTCTCATCTTTACTGAAATATCCCTTGCGGATCAAATCGATTAAACCGGCCATAGCCTTGCCAGTATAGACGGGATCAAGAAGAATTCCCTCGGTCGTGGCAAGCAATCTTACCGCCTCGACCATTGCAGGGGTGGGAAGAGAATAGCCCGGACCTACATATTCGTCAAAGCAGACCACGGCTTCCCTGGGAACCCTCGATTTGATCCCCACATGTGCTGCGGTACTTTGCACAAGATCATAAACCAATTTTTCTTGCTCATTTTTCGTTTGACTGACATTGACCCCGATAACCGGTATATTGCTGTTGTTTCCATAAAATCCGGTAACCAGCCCTGCGTGGGTTCCCGCACTCCCGCTGGCGCAAACAATGTGGTCAATTCTAAGGCCTTTTTCAAAGGCTTGGCCGAGGATCTCTTCGGCACAAGCCACATATCCAGTTGCTCCGATAGGTGTTGATCCACCTCCCGGAATAATATAGGCTTTCCGCGCTTCATTGGCCACATCATCGGCCTCATCTTGCATTTCTTTCATCATATTAGAACCGCCGGGCACCACTTTTACCTTTTCCACCCCCAATAACCGGAATAGAAAATTGTTTCCGCTGGCTTCAGGGTTGTAACTACCTGCAACACGTTCTTCCAACACTAACCTGCATTTCATCCCTTCTTTCACCGCAGCAGCCATCGTCAGACGGCAGTGATTGGATTGAATCGCTCCGCAGGTTATCAGCGTGTCAGCACCATGGGATAGTGCATCAGCCACTATAAATTCAAGTTTCCTGGTTTTGTTGCCGCCTCCCATAAGGCCAAGAAGATCATCCCTTTTGACATAAAGGGTTGGCCCACCGAGTTCAGCAGAAAGCCTAGGCAGTTTCTCAACCGGTGTCGGTCCTTCCGTGTAACGTCTTCGTGGGAATTTTGCTAAATTCATGATGTTAACCTTTCAATTTCACCCTATGCCTCTCACTCGTAGAAAAATCCTTCGTAAAGGAAGGTGCTGGCGATCGCTTGGCAGTCGGCCTCACTGACGCCCGCTTGCTGCATGACCGACCGCCATGTGTTGCGAACAGTTTCAACGATGTTATCGAGAATAACTGTCGCTTCTTCTTTGGATAGCAGAAAGCGACCATGTTGGCTCATCAGATTTTCACGGTTGGCATAACGTCCGGCACTACCGCACACCATGGCGAGATCGCGCCTTTCCAAGGCGATAGTGGGAGTAGGCGTTAAATCAAAAGCAGGGCTTAGACGCCAGACTCGGTCTGTTGCCAGCATGGCATGATTGCGCGGATGATCGTCTATGTTGGACACCGCCGCATTGAAACACATTCTACCGAAAAGCTCAAGCAGATCGGTTTTCGGTTCCGCGCTCACGCGCCGGATTTCATCTGCAAGCAGAATGTAGGACCAATCTCGTCTCGCTACCGGGCTATCATAACTTTGCAGCATAGTCAGCGCACTGACCATGCGATACCGCTGGTAACCTTCTTCTACACGGTCCCGGTCGAACCTGCGCACGAGCAAAACGTCACGTCCGCCAACCGTTGTAATTTCGCTTTGGGCCACGGTAAGATTGCAAATTTCGGCAAGCTTTAATAGTCCATGCTCCACCCGGGGATAATTCCAGCGGTCGTCATGTCGGGTGAATTTGGCAATCCACAAGTTTTGTCTATGTTCCACCACTGCTTTGGGCCTGGCTCCGCCCAATGATGTGCCGAACAACATAAGTTCCTCGATCTGTCTGGCGCCCGAGCTATCGAGAATTGGAACATCTTTAATTATGAGATCGGCTGTTGTCTGTAAAATTTCCAAATCGAGCTTTTGATTGAACCGGTGCCGGGGGGCCGGTGGTTCCACAGTGAGACCGAACCCCAACGCACCTGCCCGGTCATCTGGACCGCACATCAGGTAATCGAACTCTTCGAGCTGCGTGTGGCCGGTGTGTCGTTCTATGACGCGTCGCCCCCAGAAATCAGGCATGGAATCACGGATCGCGCCAAAGAAACCCTCCATTCGGGTAGTCTCGTATAAACCCCTGCGGAGCCGCAACTCTACAGGATCAAGCTCGACTGCATCACTCCTTTCAAGGTAACGCTGTCCGTAGACAAACTCTCCGACCGGCTCGCCATCGGGAGTTGGGGACACTCGGAAGCGCCCGGCTGTAACGAATTCAGTCGCACCGGGCGGCACGATGTAGACATAGCACTCACGCTCAGAAGTCATCGTCTATCTTCCTCCGCTTAGGTGCGGTTTTTGGGCTTCTGGCCCGCTCCAGAATCTTGCCTTCCTCATCTCGATCGGGATCAGCCACTTCCCGCATATCTTTGAGAAGACCGAGGGCCCATAGCGCGCCCAAATAACCGGCGATAGCAGTGGTTGGCTTGCCTTTTTCGATATCGGCTAAAACATACCTTGAGATGCCAATACGTTCAGCGAGTTTCTCCATGGAAAGCTTGCGCCGCAAGCGGGCAGTGCGGATATTGCGGCCCAACTGGCTGAGTATGTTCTCGACCGCGGCCGGTGGAGATTCTGCGATTTTGCTGATCCGTGTCATGTTGATATGAAATACCTCAAAAGCGTTATATGTTTTTTAAACTAACATATTATAATTCCGCAGTTCGGTCAAGAAAAAACCGCGTGCATGATGCTTTAAATAAACAGATAAGGCTTTTATGTTGCTTTAAAGCAATATAAATTAGGTGGGAATATAATATAAAATCCGGTTCTCTCCCATTTATATCAGGACTGTACCAAACAATATTTTGAGAGTCTGGTTTAGCAACAAATTCGAGGAATTTATAAAACTGCCTTTCACCTTCCGTTGTGAAACGCTCCACATTTTCAGGAATCATGGTTGCCATGATTTACCCTATAGAGGTTGCTTTATAGAAGTCTAAAAAATTCTCTATCTTTTTAAAATCTTCTTTTCGTACCCCAAAATGCCAGTTTAAGCTTAGATTTAGGCCTCAAAATAACCATTTTTACCGTAAATTTATACAGTTACTGTTTCGGTCCGACCCTCATTTCAATTTCAATAAAGATCCAAACAGAGTCTGTACGACTTTTGCCAAACTTTCAGCTCTCTGTAATTCTTAAGCATTTCACTCGAACCCTGAATCCTTGAACCCTCTGGGGTCACACCTACTCAATTGGAGATGCCCCACTTATTTTACCCGAATTAACTACAACTCATCGGCTTCCGGCTCCGCTTCCAGCCCGTAGGGCTTACAGGCCGGAGGGTAGTGCATACAGCTCGGAGAGGAAATGATCCAAATAATTTAACGTGAAAGCCATTTATGAAGCTATGTTTCAAATGACGCAAGTTTCTGCCTGAGATAATTAAATTGATTCTCAATGTAATAGGCCCGAATATCGCTTTCTAAAATAGAACCGAGTTTTACTTTAAAGTCATTCTCTTTGAAACCGTCCAATCTGGCAATCATTTTCGTCTTATGTGCGTCAGAAAGGTCTGGCAGCGGAATGCCTTGCCGCAGCAGGAATTCAATATCAAACCCGTCTCGCATTTCAACTCTTTCCAATAATGCAGCGATTTTATTTTTCATCGTTTGTTCGAGGGTGTGCGCTTTTAAAACAACCTGTTTCGTACTGAACTTCGAGTAGGCGATCTTTTCCTGAAAATCCCAATTCCTTATTTCTTTCCTGATTTCAATTTTCAGTCGCTTTGGAAAATATCCTGAACGGATTTCAAACAAAATTGTAAAATGCTTCATTTGCGCATCTGTTATGTCATAATTCTGTTGCAGAACATCTTTAATTTTATCGAAAAGGGTGGTTTCAGCCGTATCTTTGATCCGCCAGAAATCAAGGTCGACCGAATAGCGTTTGAGTTCGTGGCAAAGCCTGAGCATCGTACCTCCGCCGAAAACAAGGGAATCCAGTAGACGTGCATTTTTCAGTTTTTCCAGGACCTCGATCTCAAAAATTTCATGTTTTTCGAAAATATTCATATTTGTTTAAAAATTTTTGGGTTTTTAAAGGCAACGACTGCGCCATTCGTTCAATCTTTTCCAAATCCAATTTATTAAAATCAATAGAGGGCATATCCAATGCATACCGTCCCAAAGACATCAAGTAGACACCATCCAGAAAAGCCTTTTCAGGTTCCGCAATAAAAAACCCCTGGTGTTTCAGAAATCCCCGATACAGGTCGGCGTTGACTTTTGTATAGTTAAGAACGGTATGATCAATTTGTTTTCTTATCGTCCGTTTAATCACAACAGATTCGATGAAATCTCGCTGTATTTGAGTTGTTATTTCATAGTAATCCAGAGCGGTCATAAGAGAGATGTAGGACGGCACCTGAAAAATATTTGCGATGATAAATTTCTGCTCGCGGTCAAAACTCGTCCATCTCTCTTTAAGAATGTAAATATTGCGTTTCACCCGGATTAGCATTCCCTGTTTTACATAACGATGTGCCGTTATTTTGGCAGAGTTTTGTGCAATGCCCAGGATCTGTGCAATATCTTCATAACCAAAATACAGTTTTTTTATATCTCGTAATTGAAAGCATTTCATCAAGCATACCTAATTAACATTTTTGTCAATTAAATATACTTGACATGGCGCATTTTGGCAAGGATAATTTTTTAAATGGGGCTGGACCGCCAACTCTGAAGATGGCTAACGGAGAATTTGACCAAAATAACAATAATGTAGCCAGGTAGTTTGTCTATTAGGAGTGTACCTCATCTTTGTGGGGAAACATCCCAAATCTATAATGAGCCCGAGGCTTGTCTGGAAAATAAAAAGCCCCTGAGAACCGGCCATTAGCTCTCAGGGGCCACCATAAGGAGGTATTAAAGAAAGAGCAACTCTTATGAAATCATTGGTACGCCCGTTGAATACATTATTTTGCCCAAAAGATGTGAAATTCCGCACTGCGGGGTTCGTGGTGCTAAGCTGCCGGGTGCCAATCAAGGAAAACGTCAGAAACAGTTATATTTTGTCGATAAACGATAAAGTTCAAAAAAGTCGCGTTATAAACTCGGTCAGACTCCAGCACAATGTTCGATTATTTTCTTCAATCAAGTGCTTCTTCTATATCGGCGATTAAATCCTCCACTTCTTCAATGCCTACAGATAATCTCAACAATGAATCTGTAATACCAATCCTTTTTCGTTCGACCGCAGACATTTTTGCATGTGATGTAACCGCAGGTGCGCAGATCGTTGTATCCACTCCACCTAAGCTCACCGCAGGCTTGATAAGCTTGATCTGCCTTACAAAACGCGTTGCATTGACTTTCAATTCATTAAGTTCGAAAGACAGCATTGCCCCGAAGCTTTCCATCTGACTCTTCGAAATTTCATAGCCCGAAAAATTAGAAAGACCGGGATAATTCACTTTACGGATGGCTGGGTGTTTATCAAGAAAATGGGCAATACGAAAAGCATTTTCAGTTTGCCTTTGCACCCTTATCGCCAGTGTCTTGAGACTTCGTTCGAGCAAGTAGCATGTGGTCGCCTCGAGACTTCCACCCAAGTGTCGGGCCAGGGATCGGATGCGTTCGGCCTTCTTTTTATCAGTAACCGCAAAGCCACAGCAGATATCACTGTGCCCCCCAAGATATTTTGTTCCACTATGGACAACAATATCGATGCCCATCTCGATAGGATTTTGGTTTATAGGCGTTGCAAATGTATTATCAATAACGGTTATGAGATTATGTTTTCTGGCAAATTTTGCGACATTTCGTATGTCAATAACAGAAAGCAGCGGGTTAGTAGGAGACTCTATTACCACGACCTTTGTGTTTTCTCTTAGAGCCTCGCGAACAGAATCAGAGTCTGTCCCTACAAACGTGTACTCTATCCCCAATCTTTCAAATTCATCGGTAGCGAAGGCGTGGGTTCCCCCGTACAGATCATCCAACAGAATCACGTGATCGCCGGCGCCTGCAAAAGAAAGTATTGTGGTACTTATTGCTGCCATACCTGAACTGAATACGACACCATCTTCAGCTCCTTCCAGAGCACAGAGCTTCTTGACGACAGTATCCTGGTTCGGTGTATTGAAGTAGCGCGGGTAAGGTGTATCTTGTCTATTGAGATAATTGAATGCCGAAGATGTAAAAATAGGCGTATTTACGCCACGAGTAGAGCTATCATAATATGCACCGCTATGTACGCATTGGGTTTCTTTTTTCATACAAATGATCCCCCCGATAATTTTTGAATCCGACTATATTTATACGTCCTTAAAAATGGGCAAACACATACGTTTATGGACTCGTGAGCCGTACAGTGAAATGCAGACAACTTGCCCTGTACAACATAAAACGGTAATTGACTAACTGCCCATACTAAGGGCTCGCGCAAAAATAACTTCACATTTTTACATCTCAGCTTCAGCCCATTTTTGGCTGATACCTCACTCGCACCCGATCTTATAAAATTGGCCGCGAAATAGCTCGCTATTCCTGTGGTTTTGCTCTCTCGGATCAGCCAAACCTGAACCAAATCTGAGCGCCAATTCTGCGAAGTTATTTTTTCGCGAACCCTAAGTTCATCATCTACTTGATTTTTCTTTAAAAGGCAAGAAAAGAGGTGGAAATGGTGACATCATAATACCTTGTAAATTATGATTTCGTCTTCCTTGCCTTTTACTTTTACCGAGGCAAGTTGCTCGGTGTCATAGGCCTCAGTAAGAAGATTAAAGGTGGTCTGGCTTATGATGATATCACTTTCATACTGCTTGGTCAGTTTTTCAATTCGGGAGGCTGAATTGACCGTATCTCCGACCAGCGCGTATGACATTCGCTCTTCACTGCCTATGTTACCTGCAAGCACTGCACCGGAATGGATACCGATCCCATGGGACAGCGGCTCAAATCCCTGGTGCTCAAGCCTTATATTCAGAGCATCCAGGCGCTTCCTCATCTCCAGAGCTGTTTTTACCGCCATGTCAGGGTGATCGTCAAAACTAATGGGCGCTCCGAAAACCGCTTCGATTTCATCCCCTACATATTGTAATACAAGACCTTTATTTGCTTTTACAGCCAGGGTCATTTCATTAAAATACTGGTTTATTATGGTAACAACATGCGTGGGATGGTTCTGTTCCACTAATGTTGTGAAATTTCTCAGGTCGGAAAATAAAAGGGTTACCCGTTTCATTTCACCGACAAGGGATGTCTTCCCGGCAATGATTTCATCCCTGATTTCCCTGGAAACATATTTTCCAAATGATTCTTTTAGACTCTGGCTCTCTCGCATGCTTTTAATCATCAGGTTAAAACCTTCGGCCACATCTCCCAACTCATCATTGGATACAATTTCTACCCGAGCATCCAGGTTGTTGTTTTCAACCTCTTTAATGGCATCTTTAATTTGAAGAAGGGGTTCGGAGATGCTTTTTGATAAAAAATAAGCCAGAATCAAACAGATAGCCAATGAATCCGCAACAATAAAGACCATTTCCCTGATAAGGGAAGACATGATCTGGGCTCTTGTGATTGCATCAGCCATATGAAGTGCCATAACCTTGGAATATATGGCCATGCCAAGAACCGGCAGCGGAATAAGCGTAATGCCTAAAAATACGATTAAGAACCGTTTTTGAACATTGAGCTTAAACACATGTTTGACACGGCTCAAGTATCCTTTCGGGAAAAATTTTGGAATATAATTTCGCCACTCATTTTCCAAGACAAAATAGAGAATCAGCGTGGTGATACCGCCGCCCAGAATGGAAATCCCTAAAAATTGCCTTAAACAATAAATAAGGTTCGGAGTCTCGATATTGAAAATTTTACCGGCGATCAACGGTTCTATAAACCCGAATATAAACCCGGCCAGGATCCAGATCATAAATGTAATCACAGACACAACCATGGGAAATTGCAGGGCCGCCCTCTGAAGATGGTAAACTTCGGATTCTTCCAGGGAGATTATTTCAGTTTGGCCATATGCAACATCAAACAGAGTTTTCATGGTTTTTCTTCTGCCCAAGTTAAAACTAAAAACCAGGACAGCAGTACCGATTACAAAAAATAGCGGTGAGTAATAAGCGGGGATATGTTCCCGAACACCACCTGATTTCAGAATAAATGAAAAGTAGAAATAAGTTAAAATAGCACCGATAATATTTACCAATGGCAGTAAAACAGTAATTCTTTTCATTGGAAATCCTATAATTGTTTGGTGAAGCAGTTAACCGATTAACCAGAAGACAGCTAAAAGGCTCACGCAACTTACTATTGTTCCGCCAAGCAACAGTGCCGAGGCCAATGAAGCGTCTCCACCATAACGTCTCAGGAAAACAGCTCCAAGAACAGCAGGAGGCATTGCGGCCAAAAGAACTAAAACCTCTTTCCAAAGTTCGGGAAAACCAAATAGGGTTGCAAGAGAACCGGCAATCAGAGGTTTAATTATTAATTTAAGGAGAATTACAATTGTCAGAGCCACTAGTATTTTACGCAAATGGGGCAACTTGAACATCAGGCCAACTGATAAAATGGCAATTGGCGTCAGAGCCGAGGCTAAAACATTGCATACCTTAAATATCGGAGCCAGAATGTCATTGTTCTGACCGGGTAGTCGAAAGTATCCCCAAAGAAGGCCGATGAGCAATGCAAAAAATACAGGGGACTTGAAAAAACCCAGAGACGATTTCCACTGTGATTTCATATCTAATTTTTCTGAACCAAAATAGGCGGCCAGGATGGGACCTAAAATGAATATTGGATAGCCAACGCCGATTTCAGAAATCAGAACGGCCTCGGTGAGAGCTTCAGGGGAGTCTGGAAACATTTGCATTATGATCACATAACCAAGAAACGTTGAGGAACCGAATGCTGAGCAGAAAACAATAGCACCTTGTTGTGCTTTGTTGAACTTCAGTAATACACTTATAAACCAGGCCAGAGCAATACAGGCAAGTTCAAGACCCAACATTACCAGGGCTGGTTCTATTTGATCCAACCGGATGGTTTGTCGTGCCAGACTCACGAAAATTATGGCCGGTAAACACAAGTCGGTAACGATACGGGCAAGGATCAGAGAATGGTCTTCTGTTAATGTTCCTTTCCATCTTAAATAGAGGGCCAATGCATAAAGAATTACAATGGTTAGAATTGCATTTATAAGATTATGAAAAACATCCATAACTATCACTTCTTTCTTCGCTCGGCTTGATTCCGTTCAGTTGATAAGAATTCCCTGTTCTGAGGCAAAATAAGCGAAAAGTCCAATAATGTGCGGCAATCGATGAAGAACAACGCAAGGTACAATTAGGCAAACAATGGCAGTTCTAATTCAGATACCGGCGACTAAAATTCAAATGAAACTCCCCGCCGCGAGCGGGCGGGATATTAAAAATCACAATAAAAGATACCGGCCTTATTGTCAATCCGACATTCTTCTTCAACCTGCCAATTAATCGAAGAGTTTGGACACAGGCTATCTCTTTATTCGCATGGACGTTTTTTCTAAAAGTAAACTCCGGCGATGTAATCCGGTTCCAGGATAGTAATTTTTTGTTGTCAAACTAGTTAAATTGTATCATTCTATTGATTCAAATATCTTATGGGAGAAACAATTTTTTACTTTGGAAGAAGTCAGAGAATTATCCGAACAAATACCGAATTCCAGCTTTTCACTCATCAGAAACGCCGCTCATTCTAACCACCTGGATAACCCGACTGATTTTATTGATTGTATTGTGAAATTTCTTTAATCAATTCAGTGGGGCAGTCTTAGCGACGAAGTGTCGGTTCGCAAGCGAGCCGACCCGTGCGCTGATCGGCGCCGTTGACCGGAAATCCGATAATTGGTACAAACAACTGCGAAAAGGCTATAAAAATCAAATGAAAGTTATGATTGTTGAATATAGCGTCTGAAAACACATGATGATTCTTGAGCCACAAGTGAGGAATGTTGTGATGGGGAAAACCTGTAAGAAATTCGGATTTGTTATCGCTTTATTTTCAATCATAGTTGGAATTGCGTTCAACAATGCCGGACATGCCCGACAAGCGACCGCGCCTGACGCAGATTTGGTGGTCGTCGGGGCGGGGATATCCGGACTGTCGGCCGCACTGGAAGTGGGCCGAGGCGGCGCCAAAGTTGCGGTGATCGTTATGTTTTCGGTCTTCGGTGGGATTGGAGTGATGTCGCACGGCGGCGTTTGCCTGATTGGTTCACCGGTTCAGCAGTCCTTTGGAATCAAGGACAATCAGGAACTGGCTTACAAGGATTTCATGGAATGGGGCGAGGACGCGAACACTAAAATTTGACCTTGGCGGGAACAATTTAGGCACAGGCCAAGGCCTGTGCCTTTTTCAATATCATTCAGGATTATCAGTAGGCATCCCCACGCGGAACGATGGCAAAAACATAGAGTATCTTTTTTTCAATATGCGGAGTAAATAAAACCCTCCATTTCCCGACTCTAAGACGAAAATCTCCTCGCAGCTTTCCTGTCAGCGCTCTGACATTAGGGTGTAACAAAGGGTCGTCAGTATTTTCCAGTTCCCTCAGAGCCTTCATCATCCTTGTTCGGATATTCTTGTCAAGCTTTAAATAATACTTTTCAGCGGTCGGTTTGACTTCAATCTTCCAGCTCATCAAGAGATTTCCCTATGATCCCTTTCGATATTTCTGCTTTTCCTTTTACTATAATGTCTACCCATTCCGGCTTTGAGAGAATGTCCAAGGTCTCTTTGTGCCGCTCTATATATTCGTCGATAAGTTCGTCGAGAATTTCTTTCATTTCTCTTTTTTCGATACTTGCGATCACTTTAAGGATATCTCTCTTTTGTTCGGGAATACGTACCGTTGCAGTTGCCATGTAATCACCTCCCAGTTGCATAGTAGCATACGCCACCAAGCGCCTGGTGTCAAGAGCTGAGCAATAAATTATCTCATATTAAATATTCCCCGTGCATATCCATGTGTATTCAAAGCTATTGAAAATATAGCAAAAATGATGGTAATAAGCATATAACTCAATATTGTCTTGGAATGAAACGCTTGAGAGATGTGTTAGTGTGCCCAGTTTCCAGCGGGATATCGGCGTTCGCCTCAATACGCCAGAGGCGCACAAGCCTGCTGCTTGGTTCGAATCCTGCTATCATCCAAAAAGAAACAGGGAGCGAACCGAACAAAGTCCATCTCCCTGTTATTTTTTTTGTGGTACGCCCGTTGAACACATTATTTTTTTTCAAAAGAGGTGAAATCCCGCCTCGCGGGGGCAGGATTCGAACCTGCGGCCTACGGATTCGAAGCTCTTATATCCGGAACTGTAGGGATACCCAAGGATATGCAGGGATTTAATTATTTCAAATAGTTAAGTCCCTTTTTCTTTTTTGGGATACCCAGGTATATGCAGGGAAATGGTGGGATATTTTTTCCAATTTGTTGACCAAATGTTGACCAAGAACCGGATTCTGGGGTTATTATAGATGTTGAATTCGCCGATTTGCATCCAAAAGATTTTTCATATATGAATACATAAACAAACCGATGTTCTAATTTCAATTAAATATGATGAATATGGGCAAAATACCACTTGGAATTGTAGATTTTTGCAGTTACGAGAAGAGCTTGACGGCGCTTATGGAACTGCTCGGGGCTGCCCCGGTTCTTGGTTCTCAAAAGAGGGTCGTTATCAAGCCCAACCTGGTAAATTCTTCACCCCCTCCAATAACTACCCCGGTCAAGCTTGTGGCTGCGATCGTCGAGTATGTAAAGTCTGTAAGCGATGCCGAAATAGTTGTTGCAGAGGGATGCGGCATACCCCTTTATAATACGGACAGACCGTTCCGAAAACTCGGCTATGCTGAACTGGCGAAGTCCAAGGAAGTCGTTCTGGTGGATCTCAATCATGCCGAACTCTTGGAACTCACCGACCACCGATGCCGCGTTTTTCCGCAGTTCATGATGCCACGGCTTGTGATGGAGTCGTTTCTCATATCGGTTCCAGTCCTCAAAAAACACTCACTTGCAAAGGTCACCCTCACCATGAAGAACATGCTCGGATGTGCGCCTCCTGATCACTACGGAGGGCTTGTCTGGAAAAAATCCAGGTTCCATAAAAATATGCACCGATCCATCTTCGAGATGAACCTCTACCGCACGCCCGACCTCACCATCCTAGATGGGAGCGTGGGTCTGGCGAAATATCACCTGGGTGGTCCGAAATGTAACCCACCTGTGGGAAAACTGATAGGCGGCTGTGACCCTGTTGCAGTGGATGCATACGGTGCAGGGCTTCTTGGGGTGGACTGGAAGGATGTGAAGCATATAGCCCTGGCACACACCGTGCTGGGTCGCGCCAATATGGAGGCAACCGTTTAGGCAAATGATTGATGATGTGATTAAAATGGTGATTCAAGATTTGCAATATGGCTTGGCAAAGATCTATCCGCCATAATCAGGCTGATTCTTGGTGGTGAATTGACTGAATACACGGAGATGATGGGGAGTGCTCGGTCATCCGCTACCGAGAGAATGACAGCTAAGGCAGCTGAAATTGGAGCCGATGCAGTCATCAATGTTCGCTATATGACTACGAGTGTTGTTGGGAGTGCAGCTGAATTGTTAGTGTACGGAACAGCCGTCAAGCTCAATTAGGCAAACAAATGGAAACTATTCAAGTTCCCTCAAAAACCTACTGTAAGGAGGATAAGATGACAAAAAACACTACAGCAAGTGAAAAAATTGCCGTTTCAACCTTCACCAACGGAATTCTGGACCCCGAGAAACCCATGCTCGGCCCGGTCCGAGACGGGGGTGTCATTGAGGCAACTACCGCTCCAGGTTGCTGGGGTCCGATGATAAATCCGCAGCTCAGAGGCGGGCACGAGGTGACTCAGCCGGTCTACGTGGAAAATTCAGCGCCTGGTGATGCTCTTGTCATCAGAATCCAGGATGTGAAAGTCACGTCGGTCGCCACTGCATCGGGGCAAGATCGCACTGTGGATGGACACTTTATGGGTGATCCATACGTAGCAAAATGTTGTCCGGGGTGCAACACAATGTGCCCGGAAACCAGAATAGAGGGTATCGGCCAGGATGCGGTTCGGTGCGTCAACTGTGGGAATCCCGTCACGCCTTTTCAATTCGAACACGGCTATACCGTCGTGTTTGACGAGGCCCGAACTCTGGGCGTAACCTTGGATAAAGATGCGGCGGAGCGAATCGCTGGGGATGCCGGAGAGTATGCTAAACTTCCAGAATGCTCTGCGCAGCATTCGATTCTGCTTTTTGCTCCTCACGATTTAGTGGGAACTGTGGCCAGGATGAGGCCTTTTCTGGGACAGCTCGGTACGACGCCTGCCGTGAGAATGCCAGATTCCCATAACGCAGGCGATTTTGGTTCTTTTCTTATTGGTGCTCCCCACGAGTATGCACTCACTGCCGACCAACTTGAACTGCGCACAGATGGACATATGGATATCGACGCAGTCCGGCCTGGAACGATATTACTTGCCCCCGTAAAAGTGGCTGGCGCTGGCGTGTATATGGGTGACATGCACGCTCTCCAAGGGAGATGGTGAGATAGCTGGGCATACCATGGACGTATCAGGGACTGTTACCCTACAAGTGCAGGTGTTGAAGGGGCGAGAGCTTCAAGGGCCTGTACTCTTTCCTTTACTTGAAGACCTTCCTTTCCTGGCCCGGCCGTTTACTGCCGACGAAAAGGCAAAGGCCATGTCCCTGGCAAAGCAATGGGATCTTAACGAAATAGAGGAATCCGGTCCCATCTCTGTTATAGGAACCGGGACCTGATTTAAACACAGCCACAGAGAACGGCTTGAATCGCGCGGCTGAGCTTTTGGAGATGAGCTTACCGGAAGTTAGAAACCGTGCAACAATCACCGGTGCTATTGAAATCGGTCGTCTTCCAGGGGTTGTGCAGGTCACATTCCTGGCTCCTCTTAAAAAGTTAGAAAATGCCGGCCTACTGCCATTCGTCCGCGAGCAGTACGACATTGGCTGAAATATACGAGTCCATGACAAGCGAAAACAAAAGGCCTGCTTTTTTTCTCCTGTTTGGTGGTCAGTACCGGTGAGACTCTAAAAGAACGATCTAAATATCTCGCCTAACTGTCTCTGCGGCCGACAGCGGAGCAGCTGCGGTGAACCGGTGCGACTGAGCTTTTTGTTACAAATAGCTATGTATTCATGAACTTACAAACCTAAAATCTTTACAGATATCACAATTCCTGCTAAATAGTTTATAGGTTAAATATTGGTAAGTGATCTGTACTTTTTATGATTTCGGTTATGATTCTGGACTAAGATATTAAATAATGGAGATTTTTCCATGAAAGAAAAGACTAAAAAAAACGTTTATACTGCTTTTATCGGCGAGGCAAAGGCTTATTTCAGACTGTTGGCATACGCAGAAAAAGCTGAAGAGGAAGGAGTTCCACAAATTGCGCTATTGTTTCGCGCTATAGCCGATGCTGAGAGAGTTCATGCTGCCAGGCATTTGAACTTGGTTAAAGACATGATAGTTAAAGATACTGATACTAATTTGGAAAAATCCTTTCAACGTGAAAAATCCATCAGTGAAAATGAATACCTTGAGTTTATAAAAGATGCTGAGGAAGATGGCGAGAAAGCCGCCGTTATTACTTTCAGTCACGCCAGAGACGCTGAAACCTTCCACGCAAAATTATACGAACGTGCCATTTATCATGTGATCAGAGATGAAGTAAAAGCGTATCATGTTTGTCAGGTTTGTGGCTATGTCACAAGCAAAAAGATACCAGATAAATGTCCAATCTGTGGAGCAACAAAAGATAAATTTAAAACTATTGGAAGTTGAGATCACTCATCAAGGTATTCATTTATACAAAAGGAAGGTTCGCTCGAGATGAAAATGGCTATTATACGATATCTGCAATAAGATCTGCTTTTGTATACTGGCAAGTTATGTAGTTAGTTTTATTATGTTGTGAGAATTTAATTCTCTTCATATAATTTTCTTATCTTATTCATAATAAAAATTAAAAAATCCATCTAATTCTTCTAATTCCCTTTAAATTTGTTTCCATTCTTGATATTCTATTCATGACCTACAGAAGGTAATCTTTCTAGTAGAAAAAGCATTACCCTGTTGTAGTCATTAAAACCCTGATGTCCTGGGCCTCAGAGCAAAAGGAGAAGTAATTATTATGATGTCTGAACGCCTGAGGAAAAGAAAAAAAGCTACACTGTTAATGTGGCCTTTAAGGAAGCTTTTTATTCCCTGAAGTCCAACCGCAGAGGTGCCTAGACAGGTTCGAATTATGTTGCAAGTTAATTTTGAATTATGTTGTGAGTCTTTGTAACCTGTTGTTATTAAATCAAATATCGACTTCTAAGGCCTTGGCAAATATTTCCATATATTTCAATTGGATAAGTAGACACACAACATAAGGCAAGAAATAACAAGTTTGATTTAGGGCGAAACCCCTCACTTTTTAATAATTAAATTGTTGACACGAAGTCTGCGCTTTTCGGTAACCATTCTAATTGTTAATGATCGTCAGCTCGACAAGAAAATGCCCTTTAAAACGATCATAACAATTTTTGGATGTGATCTGGGTTTTTAAAAGTTTGGTGGGATCTGAAGATTCTGTTGGATTGTATTCCATGTCCAATATATCACCTTCATTCAGTTGTCTGAACACGGTGGAATCTTGTTTTACCAGAATGCATAGACCGTTACTTGAAATATCTCGCAATTTGAACAGATAAGTCGGATCCATCTTACTTAAGGAGAACTGTACGCTGTAATACTTGTCCAAAATGGTTCTCGATTCATCTTTATTTCCGGCAAAATTCTTCGTAGCGGCTTTTTCTTCTATGATTTCAAGTGTTGATACCAACCTAAACATCTTCAATATCCGACAATTCGTTCTTTTGAAATAAAATAAATAAGCTACCTAAAAAAACACACAGACATAAAATGGCCGCTATTACTGAAACGAAAAACAATATATTAAAAAGTACTTCCATGATCAGCAATCCTCTAAATATGATACCTCACCCACCTAAATAGTATCCCGAAATGCCGTTATTAACACCGGAGCAACTCTTCTATTTTTATTAATTTTTTAAAGATATACGGCAGAAAAGATGCACGCGCACCCGAGAAATCTAATTAGGTGAATTAATCTAAAGCAAGAATCGTGCAAGGTTGTGGATTCTCACTTTATTAAATTTAATAAATGGTTAGATGTCAATTGGTTAGCTTAATTGGAAGAGTAGTATAATTAAGAGATGATGACAATTTTTGACAACAATCGTGTCAATTTTTGACCGTTTTTTTGGTCTGTTGAAGAAATATAAGAAAGAACTTTTAGTGTGAAAATTTTAAGCTGATGAAATGAATTTCATAGAAATTGGCAAATATTATTCATAATATTGGGTAGTGTCTATATCGTTGAACAAGATAACTATTTAGAAATATAACAGATATAATTATCTGAAACTTTTGGCATGGTTTCTGCTTTATAATAAAGAAAAATCAAAACATGCGTTGAAATCAGAATTAACGCAATTAAGTGCCACTCAACTTCAACACCTAAATAAAAAACCACGTGATGGCTAAGAGCCTCCAAAGGTTATACATAAAAAGGGAGTTTGAGATGGCACTTAATTAATGGCTTCTCTGGTGCACGTGCATCTTATTTCTCGGTCAACCATATTTTATTATACATAATTTCGCCATGCACCGAGATTAATAACGGCATTTGGGGAAGCCTTCATTTTTAAATGATTGGCTTTTAATTAAACATTTTTAAAAACCTTAACAAAATTAGGTTGTCTCTATTATGAAACACATATTACCTGATAATGGCGGTAGACGATCAGTTACAGAAAGGCGACAATTCTCATATAGCGAGCATATTCCTGAACGTAGGTCTGGCAAGGAAAAGAGAAGCGGGAACGATAGAAGACGAAAATCAAGAACATCAGAATAATAAAACAGATGTTTAAAAAAGGCAGGGTCAGCAATGGCGACCCGATCGCTAAAAGTGTTGATGCATCACCCTAATATGTTGTTTTTATATGCAATTGAAGGCAAAACTTCCAAAAACATATTATATTGATAGTTTTTGCTTGTTTTCGATCATATATCAGGGAATTACAGGGGTCTTTCAACACGTTAAGCGATCGGCTCGTCAGCAATGGCTCTGCTTTTTTATTATCCACACTTTTGATTTCTGCAATTAATGACAGGTTTTTGAGACCTTACAATTGTTGTGATATCGTTTTTCAATAGGGCAAATCCATTTCATCGGGGTTGCCTTTTTGCTTTTTTATGGATTTTTAGATATATATAGTTTTAAATTCCGTGATTGAAGATTTTAGGCTTTGTTTTAACAAAGAATTGGCTGCATTTGACATTTAAATAAGATACATTCAACACATATTTTATTATAAAAACATCCGGTCAAATCTATGGCGACAAATCTTCCCCCTGAGTATTTTGAAGCGGATAAACGATATCGTGCCGCTAAAACACCTGGTGAGAAAATCTCCTGTATCGAAGAATTGCTGCGCATTGTTCCCAAACACAAAGGCACGGACAAGCTCAAGGTCGGACTGCGCAAACGGCTCTCTAAATTAAAAACCACCGCTCAGGCCAAAAAAGGTATCGGCAAGCGAGAATCGGCCTTTCGTATCGAAAAAGAAGGCGCCGGACAAGTGGTGCTGGTCGGTCCTGCCAATGTGGGTAAATCCGCCCTGGTATCAGCGCTCACCAACGCCACACCCGAAATCGCTAATTTTCCGCATACGACCTGGAAACCCACTCCGGGGATGATGCCAATGGAAAATATCCAGATCCAACTGGTGGATACACCACCGCTTAACCGGAATTTTATGGAACCGGAATTATTGGACTTGATTCGTAGATCGGACTATATTTTATTGGTCGTGGATTTGCATACGGATCCGGTACATCAGCTTGAAGACTCGGTTGCCATCCTTCAAGAACACCGGATCATGCCTGATCACCTAAAAGAACTTTACTCTGAACAGCGGGGCTTGATCTTCATACCTTTTTTGGTGCTGACCAACAAGTTTGACGATGACCATTTTGATGAAAATTTCGAGATTTTCTGTGAGCTGCTTGAAAATGATTGGCCTTCGATACCAGTTTCAGCAACCACCGGCCGCAATCTGGAACAGTTTAAAAGGATGCTGTTTGATCGACTTGAAATTATTCGCGTCTACTCCAAAGCTCCCGGCAAAGAACCGGAGTTCGATGAACCGTTTATTTTGAAAAAGGGCGATACGGTTGAGGATTTTGCAGGGAAAGTTCACCAGGATTTCGCCCGTAAATTAAAAACCGCCCGATTATGGGGCACGGCCGTCTATGACGGACAGTTTGTGCAACGAGACCACGTGTTAAGCGACAGTGATATTGTGGAACTGCAGATATAAAAGACTGTTTTTTCGAGTCACCAACCTTGCATAGTATCTATAAACAACAGGTTTTTGTGTTCTTACAATTGTTGTGATATCGTTTTTTCAATAGGGCAGTTTCCATTTCACAGGGTTTGCCTCTTTGCTTTTTTGTCAAATTTTAGATATATGTATTCAGCAAGCTGCAAAGGGATATCGACAAGAATGAGTGACTCTAACCCAATAATACGGTATTCATGGAAGCCGAAGCCATAATCGCCGCGGTCCTTGATTTCGATCAGGAAAAGACCGCCCAACTGGTACAAGCCCATCTGGATCAGGGCGCGGACGCACTGGCGATCCTCAACCAAGCTCTAATTGCCGCTATGGATGAGGTCGGCAGGCAATTTAGTGCGGGCGTTTTTTTTGTGCCGGAGATGCTAATGGCGGCCGAGGCCATGCACGCCGGCCTTGAAGTTCTCGGGCCCCATCTGGCAAGGTCAGACATCAAGGCTAAAGGTACCATCGTCATTGGCACTGTCAAGGGCGATAATCACGACATCGGCAAGAACCTGGTGGCCATGATGCTGGAGTGTGCCGGATATAGAGTGATAGATTTGGGTGTGAACGTCAGTAAGGGCAAGTTCCTCGCTGCTGCTAAAAAATATCAGGCGCATATCGTTGCCCTCTCCGCCCTGCTGACCACGACCATGGCGGAGATGGAAGCGGTTGTTGCCGATGTCAGAGCCAAAGGCGGCAGCAGCTTAAAGACCCTGGTCGGCGGCGCGCCGGTGACCGCGTCTTTTGCCGCTGGAATCGGAGCCGATGGGTACAGTCCGGATGCCGCCGGTGCTGTTTCTATAGTCCGCAGCTTGGTATCCTCATAAGCAGGATCAATTGTAAGGTAAAATCTAAATTTTGAAATGGATCTCCAGATTAGTACTCACATGACGAGTCGCGAACGCTTTTTGAAAACAATGCGGTACGAAAAGACCGACCGCGTTCCCTACTTTGAAGAGGGCATTCGAAAAGATGTCATCAAAGCCTGGCGCACACAGGGACTGACCAAAAAGGCAGAACTCTCTGAGATGTTCTCTACTGATCGGCGCGAAGAAATAGAAGTGGACCTGGAACCCCGTCCCAAGCTAAAGAAATGGCCCACTTCCCGGAATGAGCTGAATGTGTTGAGGAAAAGTTTAGATCCGGATGATTCCCGCCGACTGCCTTTGAAATGGTCCCAGCGGGTCCGCACCTGGGGATCCCGCGACCACATGCTCATGCTGCGGGTGCACCGCGGCTTTTTCTTGTCAATGGGAGTGTACGGCTGGGATCGGTTTTCCGAAGTAATTCGCCTCCTTATAAAAGACCCGAAATTCATGTATGAAGCTTTGGCCATCCAGGGTGAGTTTGCGGCCCGAATGGCGGAAAGGGTTCTGGCCGAGGTTGAAGTCGATGCCGCCGTTTTCTCCGAGCCCATCGGCGGAAACGATCGCCCCCTGATGTCCCCGCAGATGTATGAGGAGTTCGTTCTGACAAGCTATCAACCAGTCCTTGACGTGTTGAACCGGTATGGAATCGAAACAATTATCCTGCGCACCTTTGCGAATGCCCGTATACTGATCCCAAGCATTCTCAAATGGGGCTTCAATTGTCTTTGGGCTTGCGAGGTTAACACTGAGGCCATGGACTATCGCGATCTACGCCGCGAGTTCGGCCCTAAGTTGCGCCTGATTGGAGGCATCGATCTTGACGCTTTAAGGCGCGACAAGAAGGCGGTCCGCCGCGAAGTTGAGGAGAAGGTACCACCCTTGCTAGCCGGCGGCGGCTATGTACCCCTGGCAGACGGGCGCGTAAGAGCAGATGTTCCCTTTGAGAACTATGTCTATTATCGAAAGCTGTTGGAGAAGGTAACGCGAACTTAAACAACGTCTTAGCGAAGCAATATGGATACAACGAATGAAATGACCGGGCATCAGATCATCCCTCTTTTTCCTTTGGGAGTGGTGCTGTTGCCTCAAATGGAACTGCCGCTTCATATTTTTGAAGAACGATACAAATTGATGATCAACGAATGCCTGGAAAAAGACCGGGTATTTGGCGTGGTGCACTATGACGGCACCGATATACGCACCATGGGATGTACAGCCAAAATCCTTGATGTTATCAAGCAGTATGAAGATGGTCGCATGGACATCGTGACCCGGGGAAAGACCCGTTTTGTCATCAAAGACATGGACCAAAGCCGAATCTATCTGCAAGCCAAAGTGCTATTTTTTGAAGATGAGCTCGAATCGCCGTCCGACAATGACGCGACATTGGCTCGAGAAGTAATACATCTTCTTAAGGACCTCGACCGAATCTCGGAAACACGTCGTGATTACATTTCCTTGGCCGGTCTTGATCTCAAACGCCTGTCGTTTCTGATACCGAGCACCGAAGGGTTCACGCCTGAAGATCGGCAGCAGTTTCTGGAAATAACATCTCCGCGCCAACGCCTCACAAAGTGCACGGCAGTCTTAAAAACGGTGATCCAAAGAATGAAAATAAGCCTGAAAATCAACAAAATTATCGGCGGAAACGGCGACGTCAAAGAATTATTCTCAAAAAAAGAGGCTCCTCTTATGCTTAAAAAAGGCCGCCAACGTTTTTAAACAACACTGCATTCTCCATACCCGAAATAAAGGCAAATCCGTTCCACTGGGTTTGCCTTTATGATTTTTATAATTATTATATATGTAATGAACAAGAATTGGCTTCAGGGTGTGCTAATGGAAAAAACACAACAGAGGTTCAAGGAGGTATATCATGAATGACGGCATTATTTTTTCACCCTTCCAAGTAAAGAGCTTTACACTTAAAAACCGAATCGGTGTTGCGCCTATGACACGCATGTCCTCCTCGGAGGACAGTATCCCTCGACAAGATGTTTTTGATTTTTTAATTAGGAGGGCCAAAAATGGAGCTGCTATCGTTTATACCGAAGCGATTGTTACGGACTATGAAAGTGCTCAAGGCTACCCAGGACAGGCCCGAATAGTAACGCAGCAACAGATTGAAGCATGGAGGCCCGTTGTGCGTGCAATCCAAGAAGAGGGATCTATCGCTATTATGCAAATATTTCATTGCGGGCGTATGGCATGGCCAGATATAAATCCGGCAAATCGGGTGATAGCTCCAAGCGCCATTACCCCAAAACAAATCAATCCTATGACTGGAGAACCTTATCCGGTGCCTGACGTTATGACACAGTTTGACATAGATCATGTAATCGTTGGCTTTGTGGAAACAGCCAAGGGGGCCATTGAAGCTGGTTTCGATGGTATAGAAATTCATGGAGCGCATGGTTATCTTATCAATAACTTTTTATCTTCATACTCCAATGAACGTACAGATGCTTACGGAGGATCCGTGGAAAATCGTTTCCGTTTTGCCAATGAAGTGATTCAGGCAGTAAAAAAGGTGATTCCTGATGATCGTCTGTTAACCTTCAGAATTTCCAATTGGGGTGTTGCAGACATGGAAGTATCCCTTTTTAATAGCAAGGCTGAATATCAAGAGATTATTAAGATGTTATCAAAGGAACCTATCGATGTAATTTCTGTTTCAACTTATGGTTATAAGGATGGCGCTTTTGGCACTGATCAGAACATGACAGAAATTACTCGGGAAGTCACTGAGTTACCATTAATGATTTGTGGACAGATATATGATCGAGCTAGTGTTGAGGATGCACTGAAGAATGCAGATATAGTATTAAGCGCAAAATCCCTTTTATTGAATCCTGACTGGGTGGAAGATGTTCGATCAAAAAAGCAGTTACCTCTTTATAAATCAGAGGAAGCTAACGTTGCGTACACAGATGAACCTCTACCCTGATTGGGTTCGATTATTCCAACAATTGAATAACAAATGCATGGAGATGGATTTCTTGGGCCGCGCTTTGTTCCGCCAAGAAACTATTTATGTTAGCCGTTACCGCATGGCTTTGGAACGTGAATTCTTAACCTCAATAAGTTCGCGTGGCCCGACCCTAATTAGCGTTGCATAATGTATCGCGCAAACATGATAGCATATTAGTTGTAAGGTGCTAATAACAGGAGTCTTGATAATGATAGATCAGAATTGGATAAAAACTTCTGCCGGCGTAAAAATGCCACGGATTATTTACGGCACGGCCTGGAAAAAGGACCGTACGGCAGACCTTGTTGTGAAAGCCATCCAGACAGGATTTAGGGGGATTGATACCGCTTGTCAACCGAAACACTATAATGAGGCACTGGTAGGAACAGCGCTTCAAAGACTGAAAGACCATGGTGTAGAACGGAAGGCCTTGTTCCTACAAACAAAATTCACCCCACTTTCTGGTCAGGATCCAAGACAAGTGCCATACGATATGAATGCCCCTGTTGAGTTGCAGGTCGCCCAATCCTTTGAGGTATCGAAAAAAAACCTACAAACAGAATATGTAGATTCTCTAGTTCTTCATTCACCAATGGCAACCCACGCGCTTTTGATGAAGGTATGGAGCGCAATGGAAAAAATTCAAAAGGCTGGTGGAGCTCGTCAGCTGGGAATCAGCAACTGTTACGATCCTGAAGTATTTAGGTCACTCTATGCCGATGCCACTGTGAAGCCATCGGTTGTTCAAAATCGGTTTTATCAGGAAACGTCGTATGATGCAGACTTACGTCGATGGTGTTCTAATTATGGAGTTATCTACCAGAGCTTTTGGACCCTTACTGCAAATCCTCATATTATAGCCAGCAATACGGTTCGAACCATTGCTAAGAAGTATAAAAAAACCGAAGCGCAAATCTTTCTTCGATATCTCAGTCAATCTGGTATTGTTCCTCTAACCGGAACGTCTTCTGAGCAGCACATGAGGGAAGACCTTGGTATCTTTAATTTTGAGCTTTCTCCTGAGGATTTAAAGAATGTGGGTCTCCTACTAAATCAGGCATAACCAGCCGGTGGAGATAAACATGGAAATCGCTATGAGCAATTTTTTCTTTCACCCCCCTACCCTGCCAAATTGTAAAACCGTCTGAAGTTGTTATGTTGGGTCTAAAATTATAATCAGAAAGGGTTTCCCCTGCTGGATCCTATTTTTTGCGATCCCTCCCGAATACGGCAGGGCTTTTTGCTTGGGGACCAGGAGTTATAATTTGTGGAGAAGAGAATTGATGAAGCGGATCATTTCATTCAAAACCATTCTGCGGGCCTGGACATGGGGAACATGGCCGTATCCGGGCAGCAGCTTTGCTTCTACCGGACCGGAAACCCCTGCGGCAATCCCTTGGAGTTGGGCTGCCGTACCGTACTCGTCGTTTTCCCCTTGGAGCGCCAGCAGGGGGCAGATGACTTTGGGAAGATAGGCTTCGATGTTCCAGTCGAAAAAATCAGGCGACAGCCAGCGGTCGGCCCAGCGTCGGAAAACAGTTTCCGTGTTTTCGCCGTGGTAGCGGGCCAGCCGAATTTTTAGGTCGCCGGTCTCATAGGCCTCGATCACATTACGAATACCGGTGAGCGTAACCACTTCGACAAAAATGTGAGCCGCCTCGGTGATTACCCCGAGCACCCGACTGCTGTTGCCCGCCGCGGTAAGCAAGCCGATAGTGCCGCCGTCGCTGTGCCCGATCAGAACAGCATGCTTGAGGTCGCAGTTTTTCAGCAGGCTGGGCAGGTAAACCTCGGATTCTTTGTGGAGATAATCGAGCGGCCAGGGGCCGCCGTAGGGATCCGATCCGCCGTATCCCTTACGATCATACACGAGTCCAGTACAAGCAGTGGCCGCACAAACGACCTCAGGAAAATCCCGCCAGAGTTCGATACACCCCAGTCCTTCATGCAGAAATACCAGCGTTGGTTTTTGGAGTGATTTCCCGGGGACCGCGGGTTCAATGCGTTTGACTCTAAGGCGGCACCCAGCGACTTGTAGGTGGAATATGCGCTGTGAGATGTCTGTGGAGGTTTGATTCATGTTTGTCAGAATAGTATAACCTGTTCCCAATTGTCAATTGCCTGCAGTGCTCGGATGCGTACCGAACATTTTGCCCGCAAAAAAACATCGCCCCGTTGCTTCCTGCACAGCGGATTTGGAGAAAATAGCAGAAAAGTCGTGATATTGTAATCATTTCGAAGTCCTTAATATTATGGAAAACGCCGGTATTGTTATCTGAATTCAATCGATAAGTGCACGACATCAAGAAGACTCCCCATACGTGCAACACCAATTTCTTGAAAAAAGTTTTCCTTTCTTTGTCAACCGAATAGGTTCCTATACGTCTAACAGACCAAGCGCGCAAAAATCCAATTCATTGACGAGGAGGAAATCACCATGAAAAAAATAATTATCGGCACATGTATTTTATTTGTAACAGCAATGGTTTCTCAGGCTAATGCCAAAGACAGCCGGGGTGAACGGCCGGACAGACAAGGTGATCGAATCGACAAGTATCTGGATAGAAAGGGCGACCAGATCAACAGAATGTTGGATCGAAAAGGAGATCGGATCGAGGCTCGTTTCGACAGAAACGCAAATATGGCCCAGAAAGCAGGCAAGTATAGGCTGGCCCATAGGATGGAACGTAAGGGCAATCGAATTAATCGAGAACTGGACAAAAGAGGTGATCGAATTAACCGCCGGCTTGATAGAAAAGGCTACAGAATTAACAGGATGTTCGACCGCAAAAGCTATCGTGCCGGCCAGCATTGGAATCGTAAGGGTCATCTGGGGTGGCAACACCTAAATCGTGGAAAACATCGCAGCCATAAAATATATGCATGGTCTAAAAATTGGCATCATAGACATATGCATTCCTGGTCCTATTGTAAGTAATTGATCCAGTCCAGAACAATAAGATCAAACATAAACCCGGTTGCTTCGGCACCGGGTTTTTTCATGTCTTAAAATGCCTTTATATACATTACAAATTTCATTGACCTGCGTATTATAATTCTGATAAATTCAAATGAAACATTTGGGGTCTAGGATAGCTTCCGAAAAGCCGAATCCGCAAGGCCTGGCCCCTAAATAAATAGGTTTTTAAATTTATTTAGTGCTAAATATGCAAGTAAACTGAGGAGAATAAAATTATGCCTGAGTACTATAAGATGCTAATTAGTCGTTTTAAAAACTTGTTAGAAGAAGATGTAGCTTATGTTTTTGGGTTGACTAGTGGTGAAAACGGAAGAAAAAAGGATGTCAATTATTATGATCAAAACAAGTTATTTAAACGCTTATTAGACGAAAAACTAATGAGCGGTGATATGCTTTTTGTTGACGGAGTAACCACAAGTTTATCAATGGTTCCAAGAGATAAAGTTGATAAAATTTTTGCTCATTGTACATATGCTCTATTTGATAGTGAAGTCAAAGGTATCTTCATGGGCTATAAAATGATGCAGGGCAAAAACTTGATAATGATTAATGAAAAGCTTTGTCTTTCCGATGATAGACTTGAACTGATATATGTAATTTTGCATGAAACTGCTCA
>PVMK01119492.1_pt1 | contig 115764 bp, 106 predicted proteins | sample 1853481 | NCBI WGS metagenome assembly PVMK01 (sample SAMN08533507, study PRJNA380276) | Marine sediment metagenome, whole genome shotgun sequencing project.
AAATTGAGTGTGAGTGTGAGTGTGAGTGTGAGTGTGGGTGTGCAGTTTTGGAGTGTGAGTTTTGGTACTTGGAGCTTAATTGTATTTTGTCTTTTGGGATTTCCCTGCATGGTCAGACATGGTGCTTTCAAACCCATGAGTCACTTGCTTCCAGAAAGTTTTGGGGAAACGCTCCACTCCTGGAAAACCTAGTTTAATGTCACGACCATCATAGGGAATGTAGTTGGTGCCCCAGAGGTAATCCCAAATACTTAAGGTTAAGCCGAAATTTATTCCTTTGGGCCTGTCTGGTGGAAGGTGCTCTGCATGATGCCAAATGTGCATTTGCGGGTTGTTGAAAATATACTTGAACGGCCCTAGATTCAGTTTTAGATTTGAATGGTTAAAATGACCCACAGCTAAAGTAAAAATATGCACTATAATAAAGTCATCAATGCCAAAACCAATCATAGCCAGAGGTAGATACTCTATACTTCGATAGACCAATGTTTCCATCCAATGATACCTCAAATGAGCGGCAAATCCCATTTGTTGCACACTGTGATGTACTTTATGAAACTCCCAAAGAAAATCCACCTGATGTAACAACCGGTGTACCCACCACTGAATAAAATCCCTGATTACCAGTAGGGTCAATAACTGGGCCCAGACGGCCCACTGCTCAATATGTATGGCCACTAGATTTCTAATACCAAAAAGAGCCAAGAAATCCTTGAATAGATTGACCAGTACGTCGGATGCTGCATTGTATATGATCAGGGAAAACAAAAAGAAATTAAAAAACATGTAGAAGAAATCCAGCCAAAAGTCTTGTCGGAATTTTGCCTGATCTGCACGCCATGGTTTGGACCACTCCAACACCAAAAAGAACATACTGATCCCTATCAGCCAGTAGAAATAGTTATGCCAATGCAAGTGGGTGATTTCACCCCACAGGTAAGAAGCGTAGCCCTGATATCCGGACAAAAATAATTCCAGGTAGTCTTTCACAGCTATTCTTGTAAATAATACCAATCAATTTTGGTCAACGGAGTCCGTCGCCCCTTTTTCTTTGTACCATAGTGAAGAGATAAGTAGTCCAGAATCAATATTTCATTTTCCCCTAAATCCCACAACCCTTGATCCTTTTGCATCCAACGGATCATCTGCTCCCATCCTTCACGACTTGCATTATTTTGAGTGATGAGTTTCGCGGAATGACAAGCAGTGCATTGTCCCCGGATCAATTCAAAATTCTTATCTAAAACCAGTCCGGTAACACTGTCCACGGCAATCTCGGAATCAATAGTGACTGGCGCTGACGTATTTGACTGGTCCTGTGTTTGACAACTGACCGCCAATATTAAAAAGCCAAACAGATATTTGAGCATTGATCTCATTATTCCACTCTAATGGCAATTCTGTGGCAGGCATTATTAAGATACCCCTTTGGATTCCAACCTGGTACCACCATTGGCTGAATATTACCCAGATTGTCAGTAGCTCTGACCCATAATTCATAGTATCCCGAATAAGAAAACTTAAGTTTACCCCTCCAATGCTGCCAAGCCAGTGGATTTACGGGCTTTTGTAATTCCAGGTGGTGCCAGCTATTTCCAAAATCCACGGAGTAGTCTACTGAAGTAACTGAATGGTCCCCCGCCCAGGCATGTCCATTAAATTCCAACATTTTATTTTTCTTAATTATTGCTCCAGTACGGGGGTAACCTATTATAGACTTTACTGGCATCGAATTGATGATACACATGTCGTTGTCGGCCACCTTACTGCCGGGAGCAACAGGTTTGCAGGGGACACGATAAGACTGTCCACCCATCTTGGCCCCATCATGCACCTGGTTACGGATCACTATACGACTCAACCATTTTCCAGAAGTGCTTGCCGGCCAACCACCAAACACCAGTCTGAGTGGGTAGCCATGTAATAGTGGCAAATCCTTACCGTTGGCCGCCCAAGCGATCAATGACTCATCTTCAAGTGCTTTTTTAATAGGTACACCACGACTGATAGACACCTTCTGAGGATCACCGCTTAAATGGGTGTCTTTCCCATAATACGCAATGTATACAGCATCGGGCTTCAACCCAACCCTCTGTAATACATCCTTTAACCTAACACCGGTCCATTTTGGGGCGCCGATAGCACCAATAGTCCATTGATTTCCTTTGGCGGGAGGGTCAAATTCCGATCTTCCATTTCCCCCGCATTCTAACACCAACTGATAAGTATAGTGTTCAAAATCAGACTTTAACTGAGCAAGTGTAAAGGTTTTGGTGGTAACGGCGGATTCACCAGATATTTCCAGTGTCCACTTTTCAGGATCAATATCATTTGGGACCAAGCCATTGTTTCTCACAAAAAGCCTGTCCATCGAAGTAACCTCTTCATCAAGAAGGTGGGCAGGTGTTTCAGCGTTCCAGGGTCGGTCGTTTAAAACCAGCATATCCGGATGCTTTCCTGGTAAACCGGGCTGGAGTACTCCGCCAGCTTGCAGGTGATTTCCAACTAATATTGTTGGTGCCAGAAAACTGCTAAGACCAACTGTGGAAGTGGTCTGAATAAACTTCCTTCGCGACCACCAGGAATATTCTTTCAAGCCTCTGTTCATAAAAGCAATTTACTAGGATTTCTGTAAATTCCTCAGTCACCAAAAATGGTGTCCCTATATTATTGACTAGATCAACTTGAGAGTACTTTTTCAGTTACCGCCACCTGTTACCTAACCGAAAACGGTCGAATCTGGAAACGTAATAGCGATAATTTAACAGAGATTTTGTTCATTTATGCGCATAACTATGTCCGAAATAGTACAGAAACTCAAGTAGACAAATATTAATTTTCTGACAATCAAATACTTACCTATTTGGCATTACGTTTGATCTTAAAAAGACAATCCAATTAAAAATTATAGATGAAACCCCCATCTGGAAACCGAACTTTTGATAAACTGATCCTGGCCATAGGTATTTTAGTGGCGATATTGGCAGGTCTGAATGGTTCGACCGTTGAGAATAGCCGAATGGTATCATTGTATGAAGTCAAGGTTGTAACCAGCGAGGAAATATCAAGCAAAGAGAGCTGTAAATTTCTTAAGCTCAGAAATAACGATAAACTAGTAGAATCCCTTTTATAGTGGATCCCTGTAACCCGGTAGCTAAAACTATCGGGTTACAGGTTTTTTCTTCAATATCAGCAAACACTTCACAGTAAAATAGCAGTCAACCCATTTTAATATTCAGGTTTCCATTTGATTACGTGCCCGGAAGATTTGGCTTTTATTTCGGCAGGAAGAGACGACAAAATCTCATTCTGTAACACCTTAATCAGACCCCTTTTTAAGAAACTCCTGTGCATTACCAAACAAACTTCCCTAACCGGTTTTTCTCCCTTGAATCTTCTTAATCTTTGTTTTTCCTGGGAGCTCCAACTAAGGGTAGCCATCTCAGGCAGCAAAGTATAACCAAGTTTTTGATCGATAATATTCTTTAGAGTCTCAAGACTACCACTTTCTAATTGTATGGATCGTGTTGAATCTTGACCAAACTCCTTACCACATAAAGCTTCCACCTGGTCTCGAAAACAATGACCATCCTTAAGCAACCACATATCGCTGGTGTCCAAGTCTTTTACTGCTATTTCTTTCTCATCACGTAACTTGTGATTTATTGAAAAATACAGTAGAAACTCCTCTTGAAATAACGGTAAGGCATGAATAGCATTGGACTGAGGTGGCACCATTATCCCCACGTCCAAAAGGTCTTTACTTAGCCGGTCTAATATTTGGTCCGATAGCAGTTCCTCTAGTATTAAATGGGTCTTGGGATACTTCTCCACCAAGGTAGTGACAAAGCGTGGTAGCAAATAGGGGGCTAATGTAGGAATAATTCCAATACGCAACTCTCCTTCTATTTCCCCTTTTCCATCCTTGATGATCTCCTTAATCTTCACCAAACTATGTAAACTATTTCGTGCCTGCTCGATCACCTTTTCGCCCAGTTTGGTAGGCTTGACGGGTTTCTTGCTGCGATCAAAAATCAGCAGTCCCAACTGCTGTTCGAGTTTTTTGATCTGCATGCTCAAAGTGGGCTGGGTAATAAAACAATGGGCAGCGGCTTTCGCAAAATTTCGATGAGTATCTACCGCAATAATATACTCCAATTGTGTGATGGTTATATTCATAAATCGTTTGCATAATTATTATCTATACAATTATAGAAACAATCAATTTGATTTATGAATAAATTTAAAGTTCTTTTGGAAAGAAGTTAGTCTGAAAGGTGACAAACCTGGATGAGTATACTATCGACACCGTCCAAGAGGGTGTATGCATAGTCTTGGTTTAATTTTAAAGCCCTGCAGTCATTGTAACCCAAACAACACAAGCTGCAGGGCTTTATTCAATCTTAAGTATAACCTTTCCGCTATTTCTGTTCTCCTCCAGGTATTGATGGGCTTCTTTTACACTTCCCCATGGGAATACCTTGTCTATAACAGGTTTTATCCTCCCGGTTTTCAAATAGTTATAACAATGTTCGCGGAAGTCACTCACTAACTTCCCCCGGTATTGAAGTGAACGGGAACGTAACGTTGATCCAATAATGGTCAGTCTCTTGGTTAAAATTGGGATCAGGCTTAGGTCTTCAGATCCCTTTCCTCCAAGGAACCCGAGCATTACTAATTTGCCGTCAACAGCTAATGACTCCAGGTTTTTCTTAAAATAGGATGTTCCTATAAAGTCAATCACCAAATTAACTCCGGAAGGGGTCTGCTCCTCAATTATTTGATTGAATTCAGCCTGACGATAATCTATGCAATAATCAGCACCCAACTGTATACATATTTTATGCTTGGCTTTAGAAGCAGTTACCAGGACTTCCGCGCCCAATGTTTTGGCCAATTGAATGCAGGCGGTACCTACTCCACTGGCTCCAGCATGAATTAATACTTTTTCATCAGGTTTCAATCCTCCCAACCAGCTTAATGCCTGCCACCCGGTAAGAAATGCCTCCATGATTCCAGCTGCCTGATTCATTTCGAGATTATCCGGTATTTGTGAGATTAGGCTCTTATGTACTGCTACATATTGGGCATACCCACCACCTGAAAGCAATGCCATGACCTTAGCGCCCTCCCATTCCTGTGCCCCTTTGGAAGTTTTCACCACGCTGCCGGCAATTTCCAATCCTAGTATGGGAGAAGCACCTGGAGGAGGAGGGTACTGTCCCTGGCGCTGCAATATATCCGCACGATTAAGCGCCGCCGCAGCTACTTCAATCAAGACTTCATCATCAGAAAGATCGGGAACCGGGATCGTTCCAAAATACATCTGATCGATGCCTCCGAAGTTTTTTAATAGTATAGCTTTCAAATGAGAGTACAACCCATCACTTCCACTTTATATTGCAGCCAACTGAGGGCATTTGCTCACTAGGAACATCTTTACCGGCGATCAGACAATCCAAAGCCTGTCTTAAGTCCTCTCCGGTAACAGGCAGCCCATTACCCGGTCTACTGCCATCCATTTGCCCCCTATAAATCAGCTTCATGTCAGGTCCGAATAAATAAAAATCTGGTGTACACGCCGCATGATAATCACCTGCTACCTGCTGGGATTCATCATACAAATAGGGAAAAGTATATCCTAATTCCTGAGCTGTTTCATTCATCTTATCAGGGCCATCCTGAGGGTAACTAACCGCGTCGTTGGAGCTAATGGCCACAAATGAAACATTCTGGCTCTGATAATCGGTTGCTAACTTCACCAACTGCTGATTAATGTGTTTTACATAGGGACAGTGATTACAAATAAACATAATTAGGGTAGCCACCGACGATTTTAGGTTGTCAAGGGAAACGGTATTTCCAGACACGGTATCCGGTAGCATGAAATCGGGGGCCATGGTTCCAAGTGGAAGCATGGTTGAAGGTGTAATGGCCATGATAAAAGTGGTTTAGCCAGGATCAGCCTGGCCCATAAATCCTGTCCAGGCATAATTTTTCCGGCGGTTCAAATATTCTATGTGTGACTCATAATAGTAAGCCTCTCTTTCAAAACTAATATTGCGATAAGCCTTTTCAAAGTCTTGGTACTGAATAATTCTGTAAATAAATTCCACAAAGTACCATAGATAAAACGGCAGGATTAAAGTTTCCAGTTGTTGTTTCAAATGAATTTTTTCGTGATTCACCAGGCTTTCGGTAATTTCGATATCCTTTCCAATCAAAACGAATGGATATAAGCACATCCCGCTGGCAAATCCAAATGAAAGAATCCTTACTAATCTGGTCTTAATAATCATACGGTGATGATATAAATTACCCCCGCAAATTGCAACTAATAAATGTTAATCTCTACTTGAGGTAATTTTTCTTAGTTTTTTACAACTTTGACAAACCACAAATTTATCACATTAACATTCAATCATTCTATCCCTCAATCATTAACCAATGACCATTGGTCTAATTTCTGACACTCATGGCTATCTGGACCCTAAAGTCAGATCTTATTTCGATAGTTGTGATGAAATATGGCACGCTGGAGATATAGGAACGCTTGCGGTACTCGAGGATCTTGAAAGCATAAGGCCTACTTTCGGGGTTTACGGAAATGTCGACGGGCAAGACGTTCGTCTTAGATGGCCAAAAGATCTTTGGTTAAATAGATCAGGTGTACGAATACTGATTACACATATTGCCGGGAGGCCCGGTAGATACCACAAGCGTATAAAGCTTATGTTAGAACCTTCGCCACCAGATGTGCTAATCTGTGGTCACAGTCACATACTCAAAGTGATGAAAGATGCTGAGTTCAATAATATGCTGTACATCAACCCAGGCGCAGCCGGAACACAAGGGTTTCATCATATTAAAACCATGGTAAGAATAACCCTTGAAGAAGGCAAGGTCACAAATCTGGAAGTTATTGAAATGGGTAAAAGAGGAAGTATATGAAGAACAGGGCTATTCTTCTTCTTGGGAAGCAGTAACCTCTGCTTGCGTAGCAACTACCTCCGGGGTCGCTTCCAGTTTCTTAATCACAGGGCGACTACTTAATTGCTTAATTCTCTTGATTCTATTGGCTGCCTTGGCCTTGTTTCGACGGTCTTTCCTTTTTAATCTTGTAACTCCCATGATCCTGTAAATAAAAATCGAGCTGCAAATTTAGTAGTTTCAGGGGAATAACCATATCACCAATGCAATATTTTCTACCCACTTTTGATTTTGAACCCAAATCGTTGCTTTTTTGTACTTTGACATTAGCGTTTTTATGAGTTCAACCCACTTAGGAATTCCCAAAGGAACCCGCGATTTTGGTCCACAGGTGATGGCCAAGCGCCAATTTATTTTTCAAAGTATTCAAAGTGTTTTTCAAAAATTTGGATTCCAACCACTGGAAACCCCAAGTATGGAAAACCTTTCAGTATTAACCGGCAAATACGGCGATGAAGGAGACCAACTTTTATACAAAATATTGGATTCAGGTGATTTTCTTAAGAAAGCCTCAACCGCGGACTTCGAATCTGGTTCTCACAAAATTTTGCCAAGAATTGCCTCAAAAGGACTGCGTTATGATCTGACCGTGCCCTTTGCCAGGTATGTTGCCATGCACCGCCACGAGATTGCTTTCCCCTTTAAACGCTATCAGATGCAGCCTGTATGGCGGGCCGATCGACCTCAAAAAGGTAGATATCGGGAGTTCTACCAATGTGACGCCGATGTGGTGGGCACTTCTTCACTGCTATGTGAGGCAGAGATTATCGCCATGATTAACCAGGTGTTCGCTCTGTTAGGAATAAAAGATTTTACTATACAGGTGAACCACCGGAAATTATTGATGGGAATTTCTGAAGCTATTGGAGCTTCCGGCAGGCAAACTGAACTAGCTGTGTCACTTGACAAGCTGAATAAGATGGGGCCAGAAAAGGTCCTCAAGGAATTAGAAAGTAAAGGATTTAGCAACCATCAATTGACCAAGCTTGAACCAGTGTTGCAATGGCAAGGAACCTGGGAGGAGCTAGCACAACCATTGAGCGACTTTTTAGGCCATTCCGATGCGGGGAAAAACGGTATCCAGGATATTGAAACTACTTTACAATATGTTGGAAATATGGGGCTTGCAGATCCCCATGTAATGATCAATGCCAGTTTGGCCAGAGGGCTTACTTACTATACCGGAACCATATTTGAAGTAGTGGTTAACAACGTACAAATAGGCAGCTTAGGTGGTGGTGGTCGGTATGATGACCTGACAGGCATTTTTGGTCTGCCGGATGTTTCCGGAGTAGGAATCAGTTTTGGAGTAGACCGCATCTATGATGTAATGGAACAATTACAATTGTTTCCAGTAGAGAAATTGAGTTTTAGCGAGGTATTGCTAGTAGCCCTGGATGACGAAAGCGAGCGCTACGCATTAGCGGTGTTGTCCAAGCTGAGAAAGAACGGAGTGGCATCCGAATTATATCCGGACCGCGGTAAGCTTAAAAAACCACTTAACTATGCCAACAAAAAAGGCGTTCCATTGGTGGTGTTAATCGGCCCTGATGAAATATCAAGTGGCAAGTTAACTGTTAAGCGTATGGCAGAGGGCACTCAGGAACAACTAACTGAGGAGCAACTTGTGGGTCTACTAAAGAAAGAAACAAAATGAATATGCATAAAGAAACAGCATATTCTAAAATTCAAAGCGCTTAATGGCGTTTATACATTACCCCACAATTTCCCGTCCAGTAGGTAGACTTATGCACAAACCCCTTTTCCATATTACCTGGTTGGTACTACTGGGTTTATCAATTCCTGGATGGGGTCAGGTAAGTAGTCCTCTGAGCCGGTTTGAAGTGGACTATATTAAAGGTTGTGCTCCATTAACGGTAACAGTTACCGATATACTCGGTGACCCAACTGCACAATATCTGTACGATGCAGACACTTGTGTTATGTCCTCACCCAAGTACAATCCAACTCTATGTCCACCAACCACCGCTACGACTAACACCATGTACACATATACTCAACCTGGCACTTATTCATTGGTTCAGGTGATTTCAACGGGGATTAGAGGAGACACGATTGTCATCGAAGTCCTGGCACCTCAGCCACCTGAATTTAACATCACACTATGCAACAACTACGGCGTTGCGGTAAACATAACAGACACGCACTACGACCAATTCCTGATTGATTATGGGGATGGGCTCCCAACTTCCAGCCCGATTCACAATTATCCGCCTGGTTCTTCCAACTACACTATTACGGTTAGCGGCTACTTCAATAACGGACCAGTTAATTGCGGCAATAGTACAGTAATCTTAACCCCTGTTAATAAGATTCCAGATGCCTCTTTTTCCCAGGTTACGGTAGCCAATCAGGGGCGTATAAATGGAGTAATTGATCTGGACTTTAGTCTTAGCCCCAATGTAGCGTACGTATTGCAGGGATCTGCCAACGGGACATCAGGGTTTACCAATATAAGTCCACTATCCGGTAGTAATCATACCGTTTCAGGCTTAAACACATTGGACAATGTGTATTGTTTCAGGATCGCCGCTTTAGATCTATGCAGTAATAACCGCACTTATTCCGATACTATCTGCTCAACCAATATTCAGGTATTAGCCCAAGAGGGCCAGAACCAACTTAATTGGACCACCGTACCCATTAACTTTGATCGCTATGAGCTAACAAAAAATAACGCCCCGTTAGGCCCGCCAATTACTGTCGATAATATAACGGACTTCACCGATACCTCGGTGGACTGCAATGTGGTCTATTGCTATCGAACTACTACCGTTTACACCAACGGCAACAGAAGTATCAGTGCTGAAAATTGTGTCACCGGTATCAACAGCCTTCCTCCTCCTGCAATAGCATCGCTGACGGCCTCTGTCGATGGCAATAGTATTACCCTTGATTGGGCTCCACCAGGTACTATCGACTTTTACCAGGTGTTCCGGTCAGAAAATAGCGGAGCCTTCCAACTCATCGAGACCAGAAACTCCCTGCCATTTGTCGATTACAACCTTCGCCCACAGGTGAATAGATATTGTTATTATATCATTTATCAAAACACTTGCGGAAACCAGTCGCCAGTCAGTGTCACCTCCTGTGCAATTCTATTGACAGGATCCAATGTTGAAAATAAGAATTTTGTCTTAAATTGGACGCCTTTCACCGGTTGGGAGCATGGAATTAGCGACTACCAGTTGGAAATAATGGATGAAAATGGGATATTGATAGGCCCTCCAATCAGCTTAGGCAGTACTGCCACCAGCTATCAGGATCCCATAACCCAAACCCGGCAAATTAGTCAATATCGAATAGTTGCCATCTCAAATGATTCAATACCACTTAGGAGTTACTCTAATATTGTAATAGAGGACATTCCTCTACAAGTTTTTGTGCCAAACAGCTTCACTCCTAATAATGATGCGCTTAATGACATATTTACCGCCAAAGGCCTTTTTATTAATGAGTATAGTATGGAAATTTACAGCCGGTGGGGTGAATTGCTGTACCACACCACAGACCTTGAACAGGGATGGGATGGCGTTTACAAAGGATCTTTAGTTCCGGAGGACACCTATGTTTACATAATACAAGCTACGGATCCAAGGGGCAGGTCCTTAACCAAAAACGGAACGGTACATCTTTTAAGATAATTGATATGTTTGATATGATGAAGATTATGGGGCAGATAAAAGAAGCCCAAGGTAAAATCAAAGCCGCACAGGAAAACCTGACAAGTATTACCGCGGAAGGTGAGTCAGGTGCTGGATTAGTAAAAGCGGTGGTCAACGGGAAGAAATTACTGGTTGACCTTCATATTGATGAATCCTTGAATTCACCCGAAGACGCAGAAATGCGTAAAGACCTAATAATCGCTGCCGTAAATAAGGCCACTGAAGCTGTGGAAGAAAAGGCCCGGCAAATGATGAAGGAAAGTACCGAGGGATTGTTGCCCAATATACCTGGTCTCGACCTTGGGAGCATCCTAAATGGATAAGACAGCAGTGGTAATTCTTAATTACAATGGCGTAGACTACCTTAAACGTTTTTTGCCAACGGTAATTGAAAACTCTGCAAATTGTCTGATCGCAGTTATCGATAACAACTCGAATGATAGCTCTGTAGCTTTGCTTGAACATGATTATCCAGATGTCCAACTAATACTCCTTAATAAGAACTACGGCTTCAGCGGGGGGTATAATAAAGGTTTGACTAAGGTTCAGGCGGATAATTATATTCTCTTAAATTCTGATGTAGAAGTAACACCAGGGTGGACAGAGCATATGATACAATTTATGCGATCTCATCCTGAAGTGGCCATTTGTCAGCCAAAAATACTATCTCTGCAACAGAAAAACACCTTTGACTACGCAGGTGCAGCCGGAGGCTACTTGGACATTTTGGGATATCCATTTTGCCGGGGACGCATATTCAATCACCTGGAGAAGGACCAGGGGCAATATGACGACAATCGAATCATTTTCTGGGCGGGGGGCGCTTGTTTTTTTATCAGGGCAAATGTTTTCAAAGCGTTAGGCGGATTCGATGAAGACTTCTTTGCTCATATGGAAGAAATCGATTTTTGTTGGAGAAGCCAAAGAGCGGGCTATCAGACAGCCTATGTTGGAGGCAGTCACATTTATCATCTTGGAGGGGGAACACTTAAGGATGGCAATCCTCTTAAAACATATCTGAACTTCCGTAACGGGTTGCAATTATTGTTGAAAAATTGTTCTTTACAAGAACTTATGTGGAAATTACCTGTGAGGATGGTGCTGGATTTAGTGGCAAGCATCCGATTTCTTACCCAGGGGTCCCTGTTCCACTTCCTGGCAGTTTTAAAAGCTGAATTGATGTTTCTAATGAGGCTACCACAAATCTTAAAAAGAAGGAGTGCATTTAAGGCTCCTTACCGAACCAAATTGTTCAAGGTCATTTTGGTCTGGGAGTACTTTATTAAAGGGAAACGTACTTTTCAAGTACTCAAGGGTACTGATTAATACCAAATGGTATTATATCTTCTTCTCAGGTGCTTCCTGATATTCATAATGTAAGCCAGTGCCAGATACAATAATAGCGGAGAACCGAATGTAAGAAAGGATGCGTAAATAAAAAATATTCGGATACTGGAGGTTGGAATTCTGAGTTTTTCACCTAACTTTGTGCACACTCCAAACGCTTGAGACTCAAAATATTGTTGGATTTTTTTCATAGTCCTCTTATAATTCAAATATAAACATCAACCAGGGCTTTATACAAATCAGAAACTCAATTTTTTATACTATAAATTGCAATAGTAATATTATAACTATATTTTTGACTTTAAACAGATAATAACCAATTTTTATTACCATGACTCAGAAGATAAATTTAATTTGTACAGTTCTATTAGGGGCCGCTGTTCTTACCGGTTGCTCTCTCAGCCAAATGATCAAATTGTCAGAGCAACAAGAGTTTGTTGTTGTCCCTTCACCTTTGGAACTGCATGGCGACGACGTAGCATTTGAAATGTCCGCGAAAGTCCCAGTGAAAATGTTGAAAAAAGGCAAAGTATACACCGTAAACACTTTTTTTGAATATGGTGAAAAAGAGTATACTTTTGACGGTGTAGAATTTACCAGGGAACAATACCCTGACTATGATACCGTAGAACCTCAATCCAGTAGCAATTTCTCAATGCCATATGATGAGGCTATGAAATCCGGAACATTGACTATTCAAGGAGTAGCCAGTAATCCCAAGAATGGTAGCGAGAAGGTTTCTGAAAGGCTGGATATTGCTCAAGGAGTAATTACTACTTCCCGGCTTTACAAAAATGTGATTTATGCGGCCTATGCTCCACATGGTTATAACAATCAGGAAGAATTAGTGCCTACCAATGTTGATTTCTACTTTTTGCAAGGAAGCGCTGTTTTGAGAACATCGGAAAAACGAAGCGATCGTGGAAAAGGATTCGATGCTTTTGTTGCTGAAAAAAATGTAACCCGTACGGTTACCATCACAGGTACTCATTCACCTGAGGGAGCTGAAAGAATTAACTCAAACCTCTCTGAAAACCGTGCAAAAGCCATCCAAAAATATTATGATAGTCAAATGCGTAAATACGACTATCAGGGAACGGCCGATGAGATCAATTTTATACTAAAGCCTGTAGTAGAAGATTGGCAAGAATTCAAAGTTTATTTAACTGACTACGAAGGTGTCTCTGATGAGGACAAAGCTCAAATCAAAAATGTAATTGATGGAGCAGGATCATTCGAAGAGAAAGAAGACAATCTCCATAAGTTATCAGCTTACAGAAAAGTTTTCAGAGATATTTATCCAAAATTGAGAACTGCCCAAACGGAAGTTCTCACGGTGATGGACAAAAAGTCAGATGCCGAAATAGCTGCACTTGCTCGTCAAATATCTGCCGGATCCGTTTCTGCTGATACTCTATCAGATCAGGAACTAGGATACGCCGCTATGCTTACACCATCTTTAAGTGAAAGGGAAAAGATCTATTTAGCAGCTACTAAGAAAAATGATAGCTGGGCTTCTCACAACAACCTGGGAGCAGTGTATATGGAAATGGCTATCAAGGATAAAGATTGGGATATGGTGGCAAAGGCGGAAACTCAATTTGATATTTCCAACCGAAAGATGGCCAACGCCTATTCAAATACAAACCTGGCAGCTATTTACTTTGCCCAAGGAAACATTGCCAAGGCTGATGAAACCATCACTAAAGCGCTCTCCCTGAGTCCTTCCAACCAATTGTCCACTGAAATTAATGGTGTAAAAGGAGTAATTGAAATCAGGCAGGGTAAATATGACGAAGCGCTGCGATCGCTTTCTAATGCAAAAAGTACTACTGAAAACCTCTACAATAAAGGTTTGGCTCAACTTATGAACCATGACCATGTGGATGCAATCGCTACCTTTGCAGAGGTGGATAAAAGAGATGATGATGATGCGTTGGATCATTACTTATCTGCAATTGCAGCAACCAGATTGGGTGATTATGAGCAAGGTGTCGAACATTTATCTAATGCCGTTAAGGAAGATGCCTCATTAAAAGAAAAGGCGGCTAATGATCTCGAGTTCTTATCTGTAAGAAGCAGTGAGGGCTTTATCAATGCATTGAAATAACCATCAATACTCACTTTAAAAAGCCTGCTTCATTCGAAGCAGGCTTTTTTCTTTAGACAACTGCCCATTGACACTAATATCATGAGAGAAATTCAATTCAGAGAAGCCCTTGGAGAAGCCATGTCTGAAGAAATGCGGCGCGATGAAAAGATTTTCCTGATGGGTGAAGAGGTTGCTGAATACAATGGGGCTTATAAGGTCAGTCAAGGTATGCTGGAGGAATTTGGCCCTGAAAGAGTAATTGACACCCCAATATCTGAATTGGGATTTACCGGATTGGGAATTGGCGCTGCCATGAACGGATTACGCCCAATCATTGAATTCATGACATTTAATTTTTCCTTGGTTGCAATTGATCAAATAATAAACGGGGCAGCAAAGATGATGTCCATGTCTGGGGGCCAGTTTCCAGTGCCTATTGTATTCAGGGGAGCCACAGGAAGTGCAGGAATGTTGAGTTCTCAACATTCACAAAATTTCGAAAACTGGTATGCCAACACCCCCGGGCTAAAAGTAGTGGTACCATCAAATCCATATGATGCTAAGGGATTACTTAAAACATCCATAAGAGATTCTGACCCAGTTATTTTCATGGAATCAGAACTGATGTATGGTGACAAAGGCCAGGTCCCGGATAACGAATACCTGATTCCATTAGGTGACGCAATTATTGTAAATGAAGGTAATGACGTCACCCTGGTTTCATTTGGAAAAATGATGAAGGTTGCCAATGAAGTAGCCCAAATAATGGGCAAGGACGGGATTTCCGTGGAAGTAATAGATTTACGTACAGTCAGGCCTATAGACTATCAAAAGATCATTGATTCCGTTAAAAAGACTAATAGGCTGGTTATCGTTGAAGAAACATGGCCATTGGCCTCAATAACTACAGAGATAGCCTATCACATACAAAAGCACGCATTTGACTATCTGGATGCTCCAGTAACCAGAGTAAACAACATGGACGTACCATTGCCTTACGCACCCACCCTAATCGAAGCTATTCTTCCAGGAGTCGAGCGAACCGTGGATGCTATAAATGCGGTGATGTACAGAAATTGAGTGTGAGTGTGAGTGAGAGTGTGGAGTGTGTGGGTGTGGAGTGTGTGAGTGTGGAGTGCTGAAAACAGCACCTGATGGACTATCCCATGGCAATATAGATCCTCGCTAAGTACTGAGTTGGAACTTGGATTTTGAAATTTGAGGTTTATTTGCCTCGCCTGCCGGGAGGCAGGGAATTTGGGTTTTGTTATTTGAGATTTACTAGTTTATACTGGTTTAATTACCAAATGGACTCGGAAGGCTGGCCATTCCCTTTTTAGTCCCACTCATTTTGTTCATGGTGCGCATCATTTTACGCATCCCGCTAAACTGTTTCATCAGGTTGTTTACTTCTTGTATTGAAGTACCGCTTCCCTGAGCAATTCGCTTCTTACGGCTGCCATTAAGGGCCTCAGGATGGGATCTTTCATACGGGGTCATACTGTGAATTATCGCTTCAATAGGTTTAAAACTATCATCATCGATGTCAACATCTTTAATGGCTTTACCCATTCCGGGGATCATGCCTACCAGGTCTTTTATGTTTCCCATCTTTTTTACTTGCTGAAGCTGTGACAGAAAATCGTCAAAATTGAACTGGTTCTTTCTGATCTTTTTCTGAAGTCGCTTCGCCTCGTCTTCATCAAAAACTGCCTGAGCTTTTTCTACCAAAGTAACCACATCTCCCATTCCCAATATTCGCTGAGCCATACGATCCGGGTGGAAAATGTCAATGGCATCCATTTTTTCGCCCGTACTAATGAATTTTATAGGTTTTTCTACAACCGCACGTATGGAGAGGGCTGCTCCTCCCCTGGTATCACCATCCAATTTTGTAAGTACCACCCCGTCAAAGTTCAAGCGTTTATTAAAGGTTCCGGCAGTATTTACAGCGTCCTGGCCGGTCATTGAGTCGACCACAAATAAGGTTTCTGAGGGATTTAACAGAGATTTTAACTTAGTTATCTCAGTCATCATCTTTTCATCAACTGATAACCGTCCAGCAGTATCAACTATCAGTACTTTCTTATTATGATCTTTGGCGTACTTTAATGCATTAGAGGCAATTTTTAAAGGATCCTCAATCTCAGGTTGAGCAAAAACCTCTACACCTATTTGCTCACCCAGAATTTTCAATTGGTCAATGGCTGCGGGCCGGTACACATCGCATGCAGCCAGAAGTACCTGTTTATTCTGCTTTTCCAGGTAATGAGCTAATTTGCCGCTGAAGGTAGTTTTACCCGATCCTTGCAACCCTGAAATTAAAATCACCGCCGGATTACCCTCCAACTGAATGTCCTCTTTGGCTCCCCCCATTAATTCAGTCAATTCCTCACTGACAATTTTTGTAAGCAACTGTCCTGGGGAAACTGCCAGTAATACTTCGCGTCCCAACGCCTTTTCCTGGATGGTATCAGTTACTGATTTTGCTACCTTGTAATTTACATCGGCATCAATAAGCGCTCTTCTAATCTCTTTGATGGTTGAGGCAACATTTATCTCGGTAATCCTTCCGTGGCCCTTTAAATTACGGACTGCCTTGTCTAACTTAACACTGAGGTTTTCGAACATATTTCGTTTCTTTGCAGCACAAAATTAATTAAAATTATAACAGGCTTAAACAATTAGGATAACAATCCACTATTTACCACAATCAAGCAACGCTAAGCATTTGAGTATTGAGCCATTTACAGTTTTCCATAATTATACCAGTTTTTAATCGACCTCAGGAGATTTATGAACTTCTTGAAAGTCTGTACAATCAAACAATAAAAAACTTTGAGGTTATCATTGTCGAAGATGGATCAGATCAAAACTGCGCATCGCAGGTGGATAATTTTGCAGAGCAACTAAACCTTCACTATTTCTATAAAGACAATACCGGCCCTAGTGATAGCCGAAACTATGGAGTAAACAAAGCCAGTGGAAATTATCTGATTTTTTTTGACTCCGACTGTATAATCCCTCCTGACTACTTAAGTATAGTGAATGATTATTTGTCCGGGAATTGGTTGGATGTCTATGGGGGGCCCGATAAAGCCCAGGAAGATTTCAGCAACATTCAGAAAGCCATCAACTTCTCCATGACCTCGCTATTTACTACAGGGGGCATAAGAGGTCACCGGCAAGCAGCGGATACATTTCAGCCTCGTAGTTTTAATATGGGCGTATCAAAGACTGCCTTTAAAGAAGTTGGAGGTTTTACGAACCTGCATCCGGGTGAGGACCCGGATCTGATCTACCGTTTGGTGGACAAAGGATTCACTAAAGGTCTGATTATTGACGCATATGTATACCACAAGAGGAGGGTTGACTTCAAAAAATTTGCCTCACAGGTTTATAAATTTGGGCTAGCCAGGGCTATCCTTATGAAATGGCATCCGGCATCCAGGAAGTGGATCTTTTCTGTTCCTTCCATAGCACTTATTTCAGGCATTTTTCTACTCTTACTAGGCTTTTTAACACCAGGTTTTTGGTACGTTTTGATTTTTGGGCTCTTGCTGGTTTTTATGGATTCATTGAGGTGTACCGGCAATATTACTACCTCCATTTTGGGGGTGGTCGCTACAATTGTTCAAATTTCTGGTTATGGTTGGGGTTTTTTAAATGGTTGGTGGCAACTGCATGTGAGAAACAAACCGGAACAGCAGCAGTTTCCGGCAATGTTCAAAGGTCCGGTTTCAGAAAACCTATGATTCAGTTTGGAACAAATTTATTAGCTTTATCTCGCTACAATACCGACCTTGAAATCCCACATTGCTCTTTTACTTTATGAATTTCAAACATAATATTCTTCCCCATGTAGTTGCCGTAGTGATCTTTTTTACGGCCACGGTGGCATTTTACAACCCGTTGATATTTGGTGGAAAAACCATTAAACAACATGATATCGTTCAGGGACTGGGAGCAGGTCAGGAGATTATTAAATTTCGAAATGAGACCGGAGAGGAAGCGCTTTGGACTAACTCCATGTTTGGGGGTATGCCCGCCTATCTCATTAATACCCAATGGAGTGGCGATTTAATATTGTATGTACATAGGGCGCTAACCCTGTGGTTACCCGGACCGGCAGGGGTTACTTTGGTATCATGTATTACCTTTTACATCTTGCTCCTGGTGTTTAAAGTTAGACCGTGGTTGGCAGTAATCGGGGGGCTGGCTTTCAGTCTTGGCTCTTTCAATATAATCAGTATTGAAGCAGGTCATATGTGGAAAATGTGGGCCATTGCATATATGCCGCTGGTGTTGGCCGGTGTGCGCTTGACCTTTGACCGAAAATACTTGCTTGGAATGGCTCTGACTGCTTTGGGCCTCGCTTTGGAGCTTAGATCGAATCATCTACAAATAACCTATTACTTATTTTTGCTGCTACTAATTTATGGTGGAACACAATTAGTGTTTTCCATACGGGAAGGCAAAGTAAACCTTTTAACCAAAAGTATGGGCTATCTGGCAGTGGCTGGGCTATTGGCGCTTGGGAGCAACTTTGGAAAAATCTGGTCCGTCTATGAGTATGGGCAGTACTCCACTCGGGGGCCATCGGACCTGGTCAACACAGAAGGTCCAAGTAATGGTCTGGATCGAGGATACGCCTTTCATTGGAGTAACGGAATAATAGAACCTGTAACGCTACTGATACCGGAGTTCTTTGGGGGCCCTAGTGTTAGTTCACTGCCTGTTGATAGCAATCTTGGTAAAGCCTTACGAGCCCACGGAATGGCACCCGTACAAATAAGGCAACAACTTCAGCAGGTTTACTCCTATTGGGGAGACCAACCAGGCACGGCAGGACCATCCTATGCCGGAGCTATAGTAATATTTTTGTTTGTATTGGGATATTTCCTGATAGAAAAGAAAGATCTTATTTGGATCAGTATAGCCATTGTCTTTTTCACTATGCTTTCCTGGGGGCACAATTTCGAATACTTTAACAACTTGATTTTTGATTATTTGCCTGGCTACAACAAGTTTCGTTCGGTTTCAATGACACTGGTTATTGCCTTGTTATGCATTCCTTTGGCAGCTTTTATGAGTCTGGAAAAACTACTGCAAAACCTGGGAGAACCAGAATCACAAAAAAAAATACTGGTAACAGGAGCCATTACCGGAAGTATTCTTCTTTTAGCCATTATCTATTCAAGTATTGGTGACTTTAAGGGGTCGGTTGACGACGGAATGGAAAATCAGGTTCCTCCCTGGTATTTGGATGCCCTGAGAGTGGATCGTGCAGGTTTGCTTCGAAGTGATGCCTTTCGGTCGCTGATTCTAATAGGATTGGCCATGGCAACGCTGTATTTTAAGGCCAGGGAAAAAATTGGATTTGCATTGCTTTATGGCATACTAGGGATGCTGGTGCTTATTGATCTTTGGGGTGTTGATAAAAGATATCTGCGCGGAGAAGACTTTGTTAGTGAAACCCAAGGTTCCAAGGTAGTGCCCAGTGCAGCAGATCAGCGACTTCTAAAAGATCCGGAATCAAATTATCGGGTACTCTCCTATCTACAAAACCCCTGGGCGGAAACCCAGACTTCATATTTTCATAAATCCCTTGGTGGATATCACGGAGCGAAAATGAAACGCTATCAGGAACTGATCGATGGTTGTCTGGATTCCCAATACCGTGGACTTTTACAAGGCCTTCAAAGTGGTCAGCAAGATTTAAGCGAGTTTAATATTGTAAATATGTTGAACACTCGATATTTACTGGTAGGTCCTGAAGAAACCGGCGTACTGAGAAATGAAAGCGCTCTTGGGAATGCCTGGCTGGTCTCCTCGGTGACCACGGTAAATTCCGCTGATGATGAATTGGCAAAGGTTTGTGAAATTGATCCCTCGTTAACGGCAGTTATTGATAATAGTAGATTCTCTTTATCAGGGGCTAGCTATGACAATTCCGGAGAAATAATTTTGGTAGAGTATCGACCTAATTACTTGAAATATCAGTTTCAAAATCCGGAAAATGCCCTGGTAGTGTTTTCTGAGATCTATTACCCAAAAGGTTGGAAAGCTACCGTCGATGGCAAATCCGCTGAAATTATAAGGGCCAATTACATTCTAAGAGCCATGGAAATTGACGGGGGATCACATTTAGTTGAATTTAAATTCGAACCGCCAGCCTACTATACTGGGAACAAAGTAATGATGGCTTCCTCGATATTGTTGTTGCTACTTTTTGCTGGTACTATTTTCCTGGAGTTTAAAAAAAATGGAAAGGAGGCAGTTTAATTGGTGAACCACCCCATATTGTCCGTTGTCATTTGCACTTATAACCGGGACAAGTATCTTCAAAAATGTCTGGATCATTTATCTGCACAATCAGCTTCCGAAGATCTTTTCGAAATACTGGTAGTAAACAACAACAGTACTGACCAAACTGAAGAGATCTGTCTCCATTATCAACAGGTGAATCCACAAATACAATTTAAATACCTCATTGAACCACTGCAAGGTTTATCTTTTTGCAGAAACCACGGAATAGCTGAATCCCACGGAGAAATAATAAGCTATATCGATGACGACGCTTTTGCGGATGTTGACTATGTGTCCAATTTAATTTCATACTTCCAGGACCATTCTAAAGTGGATGCTATTGGAGGAAAAGTAACTCCACTTTACCAAAGCAACCAACCGGAATGGATGTCCAGCTATCTATTGCCATTGGTGGCCGCTTTGGACATGGGGGACACAGCCAAGCCATTTAAAGGGTGGCGATTTCCCATCGGAACCAATATGGCTTTTAGAAGGGCCATTTTGGTTGACTCTGATCCCTTTCATACGGGATTAGGAAGAAAGGGATCTTTTCTTGGCAGTGGTGAGGAAAAAGACTTGTTTTACCGTTTAAAAAAGCAAAACAGAACCATTCATTATGTTCCAAATGTTCAGGTTCAACACAGCATTCCCAATGTCCGTATAGAAACTGACTATATCAAAAGAATGGCTACTGGGATCGGAAAAAGTGAAGCATTGAGAATCAACAAAAGAGCGTTGCACTTGGTGTTGAGCAAATGGTTTCTGGAGTTTTTTAAGATTGGAGCAACCGCTATCTTAGCATTTTCTTTTACACTGCAGGGGAAATGGCCAAAGGCCAAAATGTTAGTTAAGTTTAGAATGTGGTTATTCACCGGTTTTTTAAAAGGTTAAGAATAAATGGTTCTTCGAATTCAATCCTTTCTAGCCAATTTTGGAGCGTTCATTACTACCAAAATCAGGCTGATATTGCTTGCTAAATGGCAGGTAAAGCTAGCGGTTCGTGAAAACCAGGAATGTGTTATCCTGGCAAACGGGCCCTCGCTAGGTAGCATGATCCAAAGCCATAAATGGTTTTTGGAAGGGAAAGATTTGATTTGTGTGAATCATTTTCCTACTACAGAACTCTATACACAACTTAAACCCCGCTATTATGTTACCTCAGCACCGGATCTCTGGCTGGATGATATAGACAGTTTTTTTGTTAAGCAAAGCAATGAGTTATTCGCAGAAATGAACACGCGTACCAGTTGGCCGCTGGTTTTCTATATTCCTTATGAAGCAAGAAAGTTTCATCGTTGGCAAGGTCTTCTAAAAAATAACCCTAACATAAAAATTATTTATTACAACAACACCCCGGTTGAAGGATGGAAGTGGTTCAGACATTTGTGCTTTAAATTAAATTTGGGTATGCCCAGGCCCCACAATGTGCTTATACCATGTCTTACCCATGCCATCAATATGCAGTATAAAAGGATCTATCTCTGGGGTGCTGACCACAGTTGGTTGTCAGATATTACCGTAAACAACCACAACCAGGTACTTATTAACCAAAGGCACTTTTATGATGAACAAAAATCTGAAAGTAAACCATTGGATAAAAGAGGAGTTGGAGAGCGCAATATGCCGGAGTTATTGACTAAGTTTGTTCATGCATTTAACGGCTACTTTGTATTGAAGCAATATGCCAACAATCGTGGTGTATCTGTCTTAAACGCCACTCCTGGATCATTCATTGATGCTTTTGAAAGAGTAGACCTTAATCGTTTAGAACCTCTGAAGAATGAATAAGAAGTACACTTATCAATCGCCGGTAGTAGTGGCTGAGATAGGATGTAATCACATGGGAGAGATGTCTATTGCCAAAGAACTTGTAGACCTGGCCAAGGCAGCTCACGCAAATTACGCCAAATTCCAAAAACGACACCCAAAGGAGCTTCTTACGGAAGAACAATACAATTCTCCTCATCCTTATGAACCATATAGTTTTGGAGCAACCTATGGAGCCCATAGAGAGTTCCTGGAGTTTTCTAAGGAACAGCATCAGACACTTAGAGATTATTGTCAAGAAGCAGGAATTGGCTACGCTACCAGTGTTTGGGATTCCACCTCTGCGCAAGAGATTACTCTTTTGAATCCGGATTATATTAAAGTACCTAGTGCCTGTAACCTGCACTTCGAAATGTTGGAAATTCTGAGAGACTCCTATCAAGGAGATATTCATATTAGTTTTGGAATGACCACCAGAGCTGAAGAAAAACAGATAGTGAAATTCTTTCAGGAAAACGAGTACACCCGGAGACTGGTCTTGTACGCCTGTACCTCAGGATATCCAGTCCCATTTGAAGACACCTACCTACTCGAGATTGTCAGACTTCAAGAAAGCTACGGTGAAATTGTTAAAGCTATTGGGTTTTCTGGCCATCATTTAGGCATTGCCATCGACCAAGCCGCATATACTCTGGGTGCAACCTGGCTAGAAAGACATTTCACTAGAGACAGGACTTTGAAGGGAACAGATCATGCAGCATCATTGGAACCGGGCGGTCTTCAAAAGTTGGTCAGAGACCTATCAGCAACCTATAAAGCGCTTCGATTTAAAAAACACGGAGATTCCAGATATCGAATCAATACAAAGAGAAAAACTAAAATACAGGAAGTCGTGAGTGTAACTGCGTTTGTTCCAGCCCGCTGTGGAAGCAAATCAATCAGGCTTAAAAACATCAGACCTTTTTGCGGTCGCCCGCTACTGTACTGGTGTTTAAATGCCCTGGAGCAGGCTAAATTAGTAGATAGGGTGGTAGTAGCAACTGATTGCCAAGAAATCACTTCATGTGTAAAAGGGTTTGAACTTTCAAAAGTTTCCATATTCCAACGTATGGAAGTAAATGCCCGTGACCAAAGTTCGACTGAAGAAGTGATTTTAGAATACCTGGATAAAACAGAAATGGCCCCGGAAGACCTGTTATTACTGGTACAAGCCACTACACCGTTTAGTACAGCTGAGGATTTCGATGCCGGAATATTGCAAATTCAAAAAACCCCCATAGACTCTTTGCTCAGTTGCTCCCGGTTAAAGCGTTTTTTATGGGATGAATCGGGGAAACCACTGAACTATCAGTATCAATTACGCCCTCGAAGACAGGATTTCTCTGGAACCATGATGGAAAATGGGGCTTTTTACCTGAATTCTGTAAAAAATATAAATTCTTCAAAAAATCGACTCAGTGGTACCATCGGCATATACGAGATGCCTGCATTTGCTTCATTGGAACTGGATGAGGAAGATGACTGGTTGCAAGGGGAATATCTGATGAAAAAGTATATACTCAATAGTAATACCACCAAGCTAATTCGTCTATTCTTATCTGATGTCGATGGGGTATTAACCGATGCCGGGATGTACTATACCGAAAAGGGAGACGAGTTAAAAAAATTCAACACTTATGATGGAATGGGCTTCCAACTACTGCAAAAACAAGGAGTTAAGGTAGGAATTATTACCAAGGAAGACCGTGAACTCAACCGTCGCAGAGCACAAAAGTTAGGCTTGGATTTCCATTTTCATGGAGTGGACCAGAAGCTGAAATTAGTTGAAGAACTATGCGATAAATTGGAGATCGGCCTGGAAGAGGTAGCCTATATTGGCGATGACGTTAATGATAAAGAGCTCCTGGAGGCGGCAGGAATTGCAGCATGCCCAAGAAATGCTCAAAATGTCATAAAAAGAATTCCAGGAATCATTCAACTAGAAACATTAGGCGGTAGTGGAGCCGTTCGCGAATTCACAGAATTGCTATTGGAGGTAATTGTTTAATGCACCCGAATATACCCCAAAGCACTCGAGCAATCACACCCTCAAATACTTAGCTTGTGGGTATTATTGGTAGACAGACTATAAAATCAGCCATCTACATTTACATGGGAGTGGTGATTGGATTTTTCATCAGAGCCCACTTTTTCCCAAATTTCTTAAGTGAAGCTGAAATCGGAGTACTGGCTCTTCTGGTGTCCTACGGGTCCATTTTTGCTTCAGTGGCCCTTCTGGGATTTAATCATGCTACCATAAAATATTTTCCGTATTTCCGTAATACAAAGGATGGCCATGGAGGATTTCTCCCGTTGTATCTATTAGTGATCAGCGCTGGTTTTTTTATTTTCTTATTGATTTACAAGAGCATTGGAGGCTTATTAATTGATGAGAGCACCCTATTTGGACAATATTATTATCTCTGCATACCGCTTACCATCGGTTTACTGATCTTTTCGGTAATGGATAATTACAATACCGTGCTCTATAATGCCAGTACCGGAATTTTATTGAAGGAATTTGGACTAAGGTTATTGGTGCTACTGGCGTTAGTGCCCCTGATTTATGACCTAATAAATTTCGAACAATTTGCTCAGATTTATGTGACTGCTTATTCTGTAATTGCCTTGTGCTTGATAGCCTTTATTATCTGGCGCGGCGAGTGTCATCTGAATTTCAGGTTTCGCACCATTGAGCGTCACATGATCAGAGCAATGGCAGGTATTAGTTTTTTCGGGTTTTTAACAGGATTAAACAATGTAGCCATCCTACAGGTTAATAACATACTCATCGACCTGTACTATGATGAAGCCCAAACCGGTATTTATGTTACCAACTTTTTCTTTGCTGCACTGATCCTGCTACCTTCCAGAGGACTGAATAAAATTGCCCCAACCTTAATTTCAGATGCTTTTAAAAACAACAATCTGCAAGCAATACGAAATATCCAATACAAAAGTACTATAAATCAACAACTTATAGCAGTGCTCTTGCTGGTTGGGCTTTATATCAATCTTCACAATGTATACAACATACTGCCGGTATCTTTCGCCATAGGAGGTTGGGTAATCATCTTGACGGGGCTGGCAAATGTTATACAGATGACCGGAGGTGTTGGCAGTGCAATCATTGGTTTTTCCAATTACTACCGTCTAAACACCTATTTGTCGGTTTTGCAATTGACTTTATTAGTCTGTATGAATATGGTGTTTCTACCTTTATGGGGTATCACTGGAGCGGCGGCCGCTACTTTAGGCACAGTAACTGTTTTGAACATTTTAAAATTCTTAATTCTTAAGAGGAAATTTAATATCCAGCCCTACCATAAAAAGCACCTATTAGTCTTCGGCACTGCATTATTGTGCATCGCTGTTAATACGCTGATGCCGAAACAGCCTCAGTTGATCGCGGACATTCTGACTCGAAGCATATTCGTGTCCATAATTTTTGTAGGTGTTAACTACTTTTTAAAAACCTCTGACCAAATGAATTATGCTATTAATAATACATTGACAAGGTTGAGAATTCGCAAATAAATTAATTACTTTTACCTGCTTTTTTAAAAATCCTGTATCATGAAAAAGGTAGCAGTATATACATCCGGAGGCGATGCCCCTGGAATGAACGCCTGCATTCGAGCAGTAGTACGTGGAGCAATTTACCACGGTGCAGAGATATTAGGGATCCGATATGGTTATAGCGGGATGATAAAAGGAGATATCAAGCCACTTAACTCATATTCTGTTAGTAACATCATTCAAAAAGGTGGTACCATATTAAAATCTGCACGTAGTGAGGAGTTCAAAACCAAGGAGGGGCGTCAAAAAGCCTTTGATTGTCTCCAGGAGCATGGCATTGAAGGGCTTATTTGTATAGGGGGTGATGGATCGTTTACTGGGGCAAAGATATTCTATGAGGAATTTGGGGTAGCTATTGTTGGGGCCCCAGGAACTATCGATAACGACATTTACGGAACGGACTTTACCATTGGCTTTGATACAGCAGTAAATACCGCCATTCAGGCCATAGATAAGATCCGGGATACTGCGGATTCACATGACAGGATTTTCTTTATAGAGGTTATGGGACGGGACTCGGGATATATTGCCATTCGTTCTGGCATTTGTGGCGGTGCCGAATTGGTGCTTGTGCCCGAAACCACTACATCTATTGAAGATGTTATAGAAACCCTGAGGACCGGTAAAAACAGATCCAAAACCTCTAGCATTGTAGTGGTTGCTGAAGGTGATGAAATTGGTGGTGCTATGGAGATAGCAGCTAAAGCCAGAGAATCACTGGTTGATACCGATATTCGAGTGGCTACTCTCGGACACATTCAAAGAGGCGGGGCACCCTCTGCAAAAGATAGAATTCTTGCCAGCAGAATGGGTCTAAGCGCTATCGAGGGGCTTCTTAAGGGACAGAAGAACGTAATGGCAGGGGTTATAAAAGATGAACTGGTGTACACTCCGTTCGAACAGGCCATTACCATCAAAAAGAACCTGAGCCCCGATCTTTTACGAATGGTGGACATTTTCAATTCCTAGCGTCCTGTGGCACCAGTAAAAGAAAATCTAAAATTGATTTATGGTCATCAGCATCAAACCACCTAATTGAATGGTCTTTTCCAAACCAGGTCAATTGTCGTTTCGCGTATCTCCTACTGTTTCTCTTCAACAATCTGATGGCTTCCTCACGGTCATATTTTTTGTCAAGGCATCCGAAAACTTCCTGATAACCCACCGTTTGTAAGGGCTTTTGGTCTCTGAACTCATATAGTTGCTCTGCTTCATCGAACAATCCATGATTGATCATTTCATCCATCCTTTGATCAATTCGTGAATACAATTTTTTTCGGTCCCGGTGCAAGCCAATTTTTATGGTTTCAAAAGGCCGTGGTTGCATCTTTCCTTTTCTAAAAGTGGAAAAAGGTTTCCCAGTTCCCAAACACACCTCAAGTGCACGAATAACCCTTCGCGGATTTTCACGGTCTATGCTCTCAGCATACACCGGATCCAAAGTCTGCAATTCATTTAACAGTGCTTTCAAGCCCTCCTGCTTAAGCCTGCGCTCCAACTGTTGACGTATTGACTCTGGTATCAACGGCACCTTATCCAGCCCTTCACACGCAGCTTTTACGTACAGTCCTGAGCCCCCAGTCATTATACAGAAGTTATTTTCTTTGAAAACTTCACGGAACGTAGCCAGCGCATAAAGTTCGAACTCTGCAGCGGTGACCGGGTTATGAATGCTGTGCGAATTAATAAAATAATGAGGGGTCTTTGCTAGCATTTCCTGATTTGGCTTTGCAGTGGCGATACCCAGTTCCAAGTAGCACTGTCTGGAGTCAGCGGAGAGTATGGGACACCCATAGTGGTCTGCCAGCATAAGAGAAATATCGGTCTTTCCGACCGCAGTGGCGCCAACAATCAGCAACAATTTTTTAGTAAAAACAGGGTGGCCCATTATTGTGTTTTGAAGCAAATATATCCTAAATTTATTATTACTACCTTAATCCATAGGAGTTGTCTAACTTAGTATTTTATCCACCTGGAAACTTGTTTACAGTTTCCAAACCCGAAAACCAGTCATCATGTCATGAGTTTTAGTAGAGCTAATAAAGATGACTTAATCCGAGAGATTGAACGGCTACAACTGGTTGTTTCCGAGCTGAAAAAAGAGCAAGCAGGAAATCAGTCCCAAGAATCTTATCAGGCAATAACCAAAGAATATCTTCAACAAACTATGGACAAAATTCACGGTTCATTACAAAAATCAAGTTTGTTGGCGGTCACTATTAATGTGGACAGAGTAATGATGTTTTGTAATGATGCCCTTTGTTTGACCACAGGGTATTCAAAAGAGGAGATTATTGGGAAAAATGCCTTTGATTTTTTGGTCCCCAAGGAAATGAATGATCTGTATGTCAGCACCCAAAAACGGTTCATTGAAAAAGGTGAGTTTCCTGAAAACTTAAAAGATCGCATTATACACAAATCGGGAAGATGGGTGTACATACGCTACCTTAGTTTCATTTTGAATAACCCAATCGATCCATTCAGCAACATAACAATAGTTGCAGAAAATATTACTGAAAAAGACAGGGTAACCAAAGCACTGGAAAAATCCAATTCAAGGTTGCAAGAACTATTCGACAATGCCCATGATCTAATCTTAGTAATTTCCATAGAAGGACAATTCAAATTCGTTAATCAATCCTGGGTGGACGCTGTAGGATATTCTCGCGAAGAACTGAAAAACCTACGATTTGATGACCTGGTCCACTCCGACTATAAGGTACATACGGAGAATTTTTTAAATCACCTAAAATTAACTGAAAGGTCTGGCAAGCTTGAAACGGTTATTATTTCAAAAGAGGGCCAGAATATCTTTCTTACTGGCAGCGTTAACTGTAGCTACGAAAAAGAGGCTCCAGTTGAGTTTCGGACCATCTTCCATGATATTTCCGAACGAGTACGTACTGAAAAGATTAGGAATCTATACTATGGTATTGCTAATCAATCAATACATAGTCACTCCTTTCAGGACCTGTATAAAAATATTCACAGCGAACTGAATATTTTTATGGATGCAAAAAATTTCTACTTCGCAATAATTGAAGATGATCGGTTATCCTTTCCTTTTTATGTTAAAGACAACAAACAGGGTCCTTATAGTGGTCAAGGATTCGAAAAAGAGATCTCAGCTTATGCCTTAAGCCAAAACCGATCATTACTAATAACAAATAAAGACTTTGAATCTCTTCAAAAACAAGGAATGATTCCGAAAATGGATAACCTGCCAACTGTTTGGCTAGGAGCTCCACTATCCATTGAACAACAAAAATTAGGGTTAATCGCACTCTACTCTTACCAAGAATCTTCGCCTTTTGACCGTTCAGACCTTGATTTACTGGAATTTATTTCGGGACAAATTTCTTTGGCTATTAACCGAAAAAGAAATGAAGACAAAATCATCAACCAAACCGCGAGATTAAATGCTATTTTTGAAAGCAGTTCGCATTTAATCTGGTCTGTAAATACTCAATTCGAATTCACTTCATTTAATCAAAACTACTCCGATACAGTTCATAAATATTTTGGAAGAAGGCCCAAATCTAATCGGCGTATTGCAAAAAGTACCAACCTTCCAACGCGAACAGATCAGAAAAATTTTTGGACAGAAAAGTATAAAAAGGTATTTGAGGGTAATAGTCTTCAACTTGAAACTCAGTATAAGGGAGATTTTGGAAATGAAATTTGGCTGGACATTTACTTAAACCCAATATATCATACCGATGGTACCGTAAAGGAAGTTTCAGGTATTGCTCACGATATCACCGATAAAAAAAGGTCTGGACTTGCTCTAAGAGAAAGCGAAGAAAAATTCAGGAACATATTTGAGTCATTCCAAGATTTGTACTTTAAATGTAGTCCTCAAGGGAGCATTTTGATGGTCAGCCCTTCACTCAGGGAAGTGACCGGGTATGACCAGCACGAAGTCCTTGAGAAAAATATTACGAACTACTACCTGTATACATCCAAGACAAAGGACCTCATAAGACAATTGGTACGGAATAGAAGAGTGCGAAACTTTGAAGCATCTCTGGTCCGCAAGGACGGTAAGATAATACAATGTATTTGCAATGTTAGATTAAAAGCTGGCAATGACGGGTCATTAGAAATTGAAGGAGTAGTCCGGGACATAACTCAGTTAAAAGAAACAAACGAACAATTGATGCAAGCCAAAGAGGTAGCAGAACGTTCATTAAAGGTAAAAGAGGAGTTTCTGGCCAATATGAGCCATGAGATTCGCACGCCTATGAACGGGATTATCGGTATGTTGGATCTGCTTGGTGCCAGCTCACTTAAACCTCAGCAAACAGAATATCTGGATACCATTAAAAAGTCTTCCGACCTGTTAATGGAGATCCTCAATGACATTCTTGATCTATCAAAAATTGAGGCTGGTAAGATGCAATTGCGAAAATCAGCAGTTGAGCTTAGACAAGTGGTCGGCAAACTGTATGCACTCTTCTCACAACAAGCTAATAGTAAAAGAATCAATCTAGCTTACTATATACATCCCCGGCTGCCCGAGTACGTGGCAATCGATGAAACTAGATTAATGCAGATCATCTCAAATCTGATCTCTAATGCCCTCAAATTTACCAATGAAGGCGGAAGTATTCACTTAAGTATGAAACCCCAATTTAAATACGACAAAACACATGTTATTAAGGTAAATGTGAGGGATACTGGAATTGGAATAGCCAAGGAACACCTTGATAATTTGTTTAATAGTTTTAGTCAAGTAGACAACTCCTCTACCAAATCATTTGGCGGGACAGGTCTTGGTCTTCGAATTTCAAAAGAACTTTGCGAATTAATGAATGGGAATATTGGTGTTTACTCAACTCCAGATATGGGAAGTACATTTTGGTTTACCTTCGAAGCCCTGGCCACGGACAAAGAATCGGTTGAGAAGGAGCAAGACGAAGAAGGCACTATTACCTTAGGTGAATTCTCTAGATTCAGTCCACAAATACTGCTGGTTGATGATAATCTGGTTAACAGGCAGGTGGCTGGGGAGATTCTGAAATCTTCAGGCTGTCAGGTAGACCTGGCCAACAATGGACATGAAGCCATAGAAATGGCTATCAAGAAAGATTATGATCTGATCTTTATGGACATTCAAATGCCACAAATGGATGGAGTGACGGCCACAAAAAAACTTAAAGACATGAAGTTGGCGGGTCTACCTCCCATTGTGGCAATGACTGCATATGGCATGGAAAAGGATCGGGAAAGATTCTTAAGCCAAGGGATGGATGACTATTTGGCAAAACCCGTAAAAGCACATGATTTAATAAACAAAGTAAAAAGATGGGTGAACGGAAAACCAGAAGAACCTGCTCAAATAATCGTTGAAAATGACCATCTTAGCATAATTAATGAAGGAATTATATCTCAGTTGGCTAAATACAGCGGGCCGGAGATGGTAAAAGAAATATTGAGGGACTTTGAACGAGAAACTCAAGATCAGCTCGACCAATGTCAGCACTCATTTGGTAACCGAGATTATCAAAGTATTCTAAGTAATTTGCATACCTTGAAAGGAAGCGCCGGCACTTTAGGAGTAGAGAAACTGGCACAAAAAGCCAAGGATATAGAAGCAGATCTAAGGGAAAATAAGTACCATGAAGTATCAAAAGATCTATTGGAACTAAATAAAATCTTCAAGGAATTTCAGGAAAAATATCACAATATTCTAAATTTATAGACAAAACTACTTATTCAATGTCAAAGAAAGTACTGATTGTTGAGGACAGTTCTGTAATTCAGAACCTAACCAAGAAAATTTTGCAGATGCAAAATTTCGACATCTCCGCTGCAAAAAATGGTCAACAAGTGTTGGACATTTTACAAAATGAACACTTTGACATTATACTTATGGACATTAATATGCCGGTTATGGATGGCATGGAATGCTCACGTCGCATAAGAGCATTAGATGATCCTGAGAAAGCCCGAATACCTATTATTGCCATCACCGGGAACGCTCAAAATTATTCCATGGATGAATTCAAGGAAGCCGGTATTAATGATTACATACCTAAGCCTTTAAATTTCGATATTTTGGTAGAAACCGTAAAAAGATACTCCGAGGGGTAACCTGGATGGAAGTCAGATTTACCAAGCATTTTTTAAATAAACTTGAAGATCTTTTTAGTGAAACCGACTACCAATTGAGATATGAAAAAGGGTCTTTTAACTCGGGGTACTGCATATTACGTGACACAAGAGTCGCGGTGGTTAACAAATATTATACAACTGAAGGTAAGATCAACTGTCTTATTGATATATTGAAGAATATAAATGTGGAAACAAACTCCCTCGGAGATAAAAATCACAAATTGTACCTAAGCCTATTTCAAACAAAGATTGAACTTTGAAGGTCTCTTTTCTTGGTACCGGTACTTCTCAAGGTGTGCCTGTCATAAATTGCTCCTGTCCCGTTTGTAGTTCATTGGATTATAGGGATAAAAGACTTCGTACTTCATTACTAGTACAAAATGATACCAATAATGTAGTTATCGACTGTGGGCCCGACTTCCGTCAGCAGGCTCTTGTACAACGAATAGACCGGTTGGATGCTGTCATTTTCACTCACGAGCATAAAGATCATGTAGGTGGCTTAGACGATATAAGGCCTTACAATTATCAACAACAACTGGACATCCCTATTTACGCTAGTAGTCGGGTTATAGATCACCTGAAATTAGAGTACCCCTACATATTCGCCGAAACCAAATATCCGGGTATTCCCAGGATAGAAGTCAATGAAATGGAGGGGCACCCTTTTGAAGCTGGCGGAATTGAATTTATTCCCATTCAGGTTATGCATCATAAACTACCAGTTTGGGGATATCGCATCAAGGATTTCACTTATATTACTGATGCAAACTATATTGAAAAATCTGAAAAGCAGAAAATAGCGGGTTCCAGAATATTGGTTCTTAACGCTTTGCAAATCGATCCTCATATTTCACATTTTAATCTGGATGAGGCTGTTGCCATGGTAAATGAACTCCAGCCCGAAGCGGCTTACTTTACTCATATAAGCCATCGATTAGGTTTACATCAGGAAATTTCTAAGAAATTACCTGATTACATTCACCTGGCTTATGATGGACTTACTCTGGATATTTAAGGGTGCATAATAGCTACTTCTTACTGCGTCAGTTAAGTTATAAGCTTAAACACCTACTCACCGGAGCGCAGCTACATTCTTGCTACACCCAGGAAAAAGATGAATTGGTTATACAATTTATTCTTGATGATCAGGAGTTATTTATCCAGGTCATCATGCGTCCCGACCTTTCACTGGTGCGTGTTCCTGTTAATTTAAGTCGGGCCAAAAAGAACAGTGTAAACCTTTTTCCCGAAATAGATAATGCTAGGGTCCGGGACATCTTCTGTTTTGAAAATGAAAGATGTCTTTGTATAGAATTGGAACCACGCTGGAGTTTATTGATCAAGATGTTCGGGAATCAATCAAATGTGGTTCTCTGTAAAGATGGAAAAGCTTATACTCTTTTTAAAAAAAGGCTTACAGCTGATTTAAATCTTTTCACCGGAAAAATGAATAGAAAATTTAAGGTGGACAGAAAGCGCTTTGATGAATTACAAGGAGATTTTCTTAAAATGTTGCCGACCTTGGGTGGAGCCGTAAAATCCTACATTGAAAAATGTGGTTATAGTGAGATGGGCATGAATGAGAAATGGGTTTTGGTAGAGCAAATACTACAGACACTGGAGGAATCTGACTACTTCCTATATCAACAAGAATCTGGCCCAGCACTCTCACTGATAGAGCCAGCAGACTACTTCTTTGGAAGTACTGATGTCATTGAAGCTTTAAATGAGTTCTTTAGCCAATACATACGATTGAAACAATTTGCTGGTGAGCGAAAGATATTGCTCAGGCTTTTGGAGCGAAGAATAAAAAAGGCCGAGGCTGGTATTCTGAAATCTAAAAAAAGACTTGCACAACTGGAACAAGAATTGAGCTATAGAGAAATTGCAGACATGATAATGGCCAATATGCATCTCATTTCCACCAGTGTTAAAACCGTTGAACTGCCTGATTTCAAAACCGGGAAACTACTTTCCATAAAATTAAAGCCCGGTCTCACTCCTCAAAAGAATGCTGAGCAATACTATAGAAAATCAAAGAACCAGCGTCTGGAAATAAAGGTGCTACAACAAAATCGAAAGAGCAGCCAACTGGAGTTAAAAACGGTAAAGGAACATATCGGATTTGTGAAACAGTGTTCAGACCTCAAACTAGTAAGAAACTATGCTAAAGATTACAAACTTATCCCTGCTAAACAAACCAAGGATCCAGGGTCTTTATTCAAAGAATTCAAGATTCAGGATTTCATAATACTGGTTGGCAAAAATGCTAGTAACAATGACCAACTTACTCAGAAATTTGCCCACAAGGACGATCTTTGGTTGCATGCCAAGGATGTCAAGGGATCACATGTGGTAATTAAACATTTACCAGGAAGACCATTTCCTTCTACTGTAATTGAGAAAGCCGCTCAGTTGGCAGCCTTTTACAGTAAGCGAAAAAACCACTCGCTTTGTCCTGTGATTTATACACCTAAGAAATACGTCCGTAAACCTAAAGGTTCGGTACCTGGTCAAGTTGTTGTTGAAAGAGAAAAAGTTCTTTTGGTTATCCCTGATTCCGGATCATTCCGCAATGGAAATTTTTAGTGAATTAGTACGATAACGGGCATGAATGGGCATGGACGCGGTATTGATAAACACTTCTCCCTTTTTTAAACACCCTTTTTCACGCAATACCGCTTCAATATCTGAAAAAGTTGCATCGGTACTTTCCATTTTATCATAATAGAAACTCCTGACACCCCAAACCAAATTTAGTGTATAGGGCAGGGTCTTATTGTGGGTGAAAACAAAAATATGCGCCTTTGGTCGATTTCCTGCCAGTCTATAGGCTGTATAACCTGACTCTGTTAAACCGGTAATCGCTACTGCACCGGTGTCCCGCGCTAACCGGCAAGCAGAAAGTATTAGGTTATTATTAAAATAGGTTTCAGATTTCGGGTTCAATACACGGTGCTTAAAATAGATATCAGCCTTATTTTCAACAGATTGTATGGTTTTAGACATACTTTTAACCACATGTATCGGGTACCTTCCCACCGCAGTTTCGGCAGACAACATTAAAGCATCTGCCCCATCAATGATCGAATTAGCAATGTCATTGGTTTCTGCACGTGTAGGGCGTGCACTATCGATCATGCTTTCCATCATTTGAGTGGCAATTATTACGGGTTTAAATTGTCTATTGCACTTGCTTACAATCAACTTCTGGACCATTGGAACATCCTCCATTATGGTTTCCACACCCAGATCACCTCTAGCCACCATCAATCCATCAGAGGCTTCAATTATATCATCTATCTCTTTTAACGCCTGAGTCTTTTCAATTTTTGCAATTACCTTGCAACTCTTACCGGCTTTTTGAATAATTTCTTGCAATTCTCTCACGTCATTGGCCGTCCTCACAAAAGAAAGAGCAATCCAAGCCACCTCATTACTCAACCCAAATTCCAGATCAATCCGGTCCTTTCGCGTCAGTGAAGGAGCACTAATCTCTGTATCAGGCAGATTAATTCCTTTCCTGGGTTTTAGCGAACCTCCGTGAATGACCCGGGTGATCACCTGGTTTTTGTCTAAGCCTGTCACTGTTACCTCAATTTTCCCATCATCTATCAAAATCGTGTCATCTATCTTGACATCTGATGGCAAAGGTTCATAAGTGGTGCTTACCATTTGGGCAGTACCAATTATTTCATCGGTTGTAATAACAAATGTGGCGCCCTCTTCCAAAAACACTTCCTCATTTTCAATCTCACCAATGCGAATTTTGGGGCCTTGAAGATCTTGTAGAATACAAACATGGGTCCCCAATTCTTCATTCAAGCTATTGATACTATCAAGAACCTGTTGATGATCCTGGTGACTGCCATGTGAGAAATTGAGCCTGAATACATCTACACCGTTAATGATGAGCTGTTTCAACATTTCTCGGTTATTACTGGCAGGTCCGATGGTAGCCACTATTTTTGTTTTATTGAATAACAGGTCCTTAGTCATGTAAATTAGAATATTAAGTTATCTCGTGATTTCAGTTGATCTACCCCGATATGATTAACCAGTTGAATACCATTTATGTTTTTCAAAATATCTCGTACCTCCCGAACCATTAGCGTGTCTTCAAAACCCTCCATAATCATCAAAAAGTCAAATTGTTTCAATTCCGGAATTAGATACCCCGCAGACGCACATGCTTCTTCCATTGAACGATTAAAGATCAAACGAATACTGCTGTGTTCCGTTTGATAAAGATAGTGGCTAATACAAAGTTTCTTATCACCGAGGAAGTGGAAAACCTCATCGGTCTGTTTTGCCAGCTTGATTCCAAGCTCCTGGTTGATAATCCATGCCAATTTGTACTCTTTCAGCTGGGAAACAATCGCCAATAGTGAAAAATCGAAATCAAAGTCTGCAATTAATTTATTTTTGTTCATGGGCCCCGGCAATTGGGCGTTAAATCTAGTGAAATTATGAATGAATGAGCACTAATTTATACTAAAACAGAGCGGCTGAAGTTTATCAAAATAGTTTGACATTATTGGATTAAATGCATTTCTTTGCAGAGTATTTTCACTAAATAATTTATACAATGTCTGATATAGCACAAAAGGTTAAAGGGATTATTATAGACAAACTAGGTGTTGAGGAGTCAGAAGTAACTCCAGAAGCAAGCTTTACCAATGATCTAGGAGCAGATTCCCTTGATACTGTTGAATTGATTATGGAATTTGAAAAAGAATTTAATATTTCCATCCCCGACGATCAGGCCGAGAATATTGCCACTGTTGGCCAAGCAATTTCTTTTTTAGAGGAAAACGTAAAGTAATTTTAGGTATCCTACCTAATTCCACATATTTTAATGCAATTAAAACGCGTTGTAATTACGGGTCTAGGAGCCCTTACCCCAATAGGAAATACTGTTCCGGAATACTGGACAAATCTGGTTAAAGGGGTAAGTGGCGCTGCACCTATTACCCGGTTTAATGCAGAGAAATTCAAGACACGTTTTGCTTGTGAGTTAAAGAACTTTGATCCAGCGGATTTCCTTGAACGCAAGACAATTCGTAAAATGGATCCATTCACGCGCTATGCTGTAGTTGCTAGCCAGGAGGCCGTTGAAGACTCAGGACTAGACATGGAGGCTATAGACCATGATCGTGCAGGAGTGATCTGGGGTTCTGGAATTGGCGGACTTCGAACGTTTCAAGATGAAGTTACAGCGTTTTCAGAGGGAGATGGTACACCTAGATTTAACCCCTTCTTTATTCCCAAAATGATTGCTGATATTAGCGCTGGATACATCTCGATCAAATACCAATTCCGAGGTCCAAATTTTGTCACTGTTTCCGCCTGTGCTTCGGCGACCAATGCTATAATTGATGCTTTTACTTACATACAAACAGGACGGGCTGACATTATGGTGTCAGGTGGTTCCGAAGCGGCGGTTACAGAAGCCGGTGTCGGTGGGTTCAACGCCATGAAAGCTTTATCGGAAAGGAATGATGATCCCAAAACGGCATCAAGACCATTTGATAAGGACCGTGATGGATTTGTACTAGGTGAAGGGGCCGGAGCACTAATCTTGGAAGATTATGAACACGCAAAAGCCAGGGGTGCCAGGATCTATGCTGAATTAATTGGTGGTGGAATGTCCGCCGATGCGTACCATATTACGGCTCCCCATCCGGAAGGAATAGGTGCTACTAATGTGATGATCAATGCACTGAAGGACGCCAATTTAGATCCTTCCGAAATTGATTACATTAATGTCCATGGTACATCTACACCCCTTGGCGATATTAGTGAAACCATGGCGATCAAGCGTGTGTTCGGTGAACATGCCTACAAACTTAACATCAGTTCCACTAAATCAATGACCGGGCATTTACTGGGAGCTGCGGGAGCTATTGAAGCCATTGCCTCCATTTTGGCTATAAATAACCACTTGATCCCTCCTACCATAAATCATTTCACCGATGACGAGAATCTTGACAATAAATTGAATTTCACTTTCAATAAAGCACAGGAACGTGAGGTCAACATTGCCTTGAGCAACACCTTCGGCTTCGGTGGTCATAATACTTCGATCATTTTTCGAAAAATATTAGAGTAGTGTCTTTTTGGGGGAAAATCCTGGGTAAGACTCCTCAGTCAGAAAAGGACCGTTTATTTAATGATGCAATTGCCAGTATTGTTGGCAGCAGACCCAGAAATCCAGATCTTTTTAAATTAGCTACCCTGCACAGCTCCCTTGGTAAAGTCACCAAAGATGGATTTAGGGAAAGCAACGAACGTCTGGAATTTCTTGGTGATGCTGTACTTAGTATGGTAGTGGCCGAGTATCTATTCAAAAAATACCCGTTAGAAGATGAGGGTTTCCTCACAGAGATCCGATCAAGGATTGTAAAAAGGGAGACTTTAAACAAGCTGGCAGTCAAACTTGAAATTCCTGGCCTGGTTGAACTTCAAGATAAAAACCAAAAAATAAAAGGTAATTCAATCTATGGAAACGCCCTCGAAGCTGTTATTGGAGCAGTATTCCTAGACCGGGGGTATGCATTTTGTAAGAAATTCATTCTGGATAAAATAGTTATTCAACATTTAGATATACCACAGATCATACATACGGATACCAACTTCAAAAGCAAGATTATTGAATGGGCGCAGAAGGAAAGCAAAGAGGTGGTATTCGAATCAGTAAATCAATCCAACTCATCCACCACCAATAGTGAATTTGAGGTATCTCTGCTAATAGATAAACAACAAGTTTCTATAGGAGTTGGCACTTCAAAAAAACGAGCTGAACAGGATGCAGCCTTGAAGGCATGTAAAAAGTTAAAGTTATTCTAAATGGGATTAATTAATTACTTTCGTAGCCACATTCAGGAATCATGACCAAGATCAAATTAGCGGGTGCTGCCCTAAATCAGACCCCATTGGATTGGAAAAACAACCTTGAAAATATAAGGGAAGCCATATCAATCGCACAATCAGAAGGCATCTCCATCTTGTGTCTACCTGAACTATCTATTACTGGTTATGGCTGTGAAGATTTATTCTTCAGCAGATGGCTCTCCGAAAGTGCACTCCAACACCTATCGGAAATTATCGATTGGTGCACTGACATAACAGTTTCTGTAGGGCTTCCAATATGGTATGAAAATGCCCTGTACAACTGTACTTGCCTCATTCACAGTAAGAGAATCCTGGGATTTATACCCAAACAGCACTTAGCCAAAGAAGGTGTACACTATGAGCCCAGATGGTTTACGGCCTGGCCACCAGAACTTCTTAAAGAATTCACTTACAACGGAGAAACCTATCCGTTTGGCGATCAACTTTACCAACTTTATGATATCCTTATCGGTTTTGAAATCTGTGAAGATGCCTGGATTGGAGACCAACGACCGGCAAGCAGATTATTTGAGAGAGGCGTACAGCTGGTCTTGAATCCCTCGGCTAGTCATTTTGCTTTCCGAAAATCTGCCTTCCGGGAGGACTTGGTTAAAGAAAGTTCACTACAGTTTGACTGTGTCTACGTTTACAGCAACCTGTTGGGAAATGAGACCGGGCGTATGATCTTTGATGGAGATATTTTCATTGCCCAAAAAGGTCATTTGATTCAACGCAATATTAAAATGTCCTTTAGGCAAGTTAATATAAGCAGTGCGATAGTGGATTTCACCACTCCAGTCAACAGTTTTGCTGAGCTAAAAATTGATTCCAAAGACATAAAAGTAGAATTCACCAATGCCGTGACTCTGGCACTTTTCGACTATTTGCGAAAAAGTAAAAGTAAAGGTTTCGTACTTTCTTTGAGCGGGGGAGCCGACTCATCCACCTGTGCGGTACTGGTTAATGAAATGGTTCGACGAGGAATCAAAGAATTGGGAGTAGAAAGGTTCCTGATTAAGGCAGGGCTGGATGGTTTAATTGTAAAAACCAAATCCAGTAGTAAACAAGAAGCCTTGGGGCTTATTATGAAGGAAATCCTTACCTGCGTTTATCAGGCCACTGAAAACAGCTCACCACAAACTTTTGAATCAGCCAGAGGTTTGGCTTTGTCATTGGGGGCTACCTTTCATCACTGGAATATTGATCGGGAAATTAGCTCATATCGTGACAAAGTTGAGCGGGTGTTAGAGCGTACACTTAGTTGGGACCGCGATGATACTGCCCTACAGAATATTCAGGCACGAACCAGGACTCCGGCTCTTTGGATGTTGGCCAATATAAAAAATGCTTTGCTTATAAGCACTTCAAATCGTAGTGAAGGCGACGTAGGGTATGCCACAATGGATGGGGATACCTGTGGAAGTATTGCACCAATTGCGGCTGTCGACAAGATATTTATACTTGAATGGCTGATTTGGGCGGAAAAGACCTTGGGATATGAAGCGCTATCATATGTAAATCAACTACAGCCCAGCGCTGAATTAAGACCTTTGGATCGGCATCAGACTGATGAGGCAGATTTAATGCCTTATAATGTGATTGTTGCTATCGAACAGTTGGCAATCAAAAACCACTTAAGTCCGCTGGAGGTTTATCATGATTTAAAATCAGCGCAACTGACATCTGATATTTTGCTGGTTTCGTACATTTCTAAGTTTTTTAAACTCTGGACAAAAAACCAATGGAAAAGAGAACGCATAGCCCCTTCATTTCACCTGGACGAATTCAATATCGACCCTAAAACCTGGTGTCGGTTTCCTATTCTCTCCGGAGGTTTTTGCGAAGAACTGGAACTATTAGAGAAACTTGTAGCCAATTGAAAAAATCAAAATATAAAACCTGATTAGATTATGCTATTGAATTATATTGTATGGGATCCCAACAAAGAGATTTTTAGACTTCCTTTCATCGATCATCCCATTGTTTGGTACGGATTACTATTTGCAATGGGGTTCATTATAGGTCAGCAGATCATGTTCCACATTTTCATGGCAGAAAAAAAACCAAAACAGGACGTTGAAACACTTACACTTTATATGGTCATTGCTACGGTCATTGGAGCACGCCTGGGGCACTGTTTATTTTACGATCCATTGACCTATCTTCAAAATCCATTGGACATCTTAAAAATTTGGGAAGGCGGACTAGCCAGTCATGGGGCAGCCATTGGTATTCTAACAGGTATATATGTGTATTCAAGAAAAAAACCCGGTCAATCCTATCTGTGGGTAGTTGACCGGGTGGTTATAATTGTGGCGCTGGCCGGGGCCTTTATCCGGTTCGGAAATTTTGTAAATTCTGAAATAGTAGGGTTACCTACCAATAGTTCTAATGGCGTGGTGTTCGCCCGAGTGCTTGAGGAGGCCCTTGAAACAGATCAATTTATTAAAAATGCTGAGACAATGAAGGCTTCGGCAGAAATGGACAGTTTGGATATGATAGCACCAGTGCTTCTACGCCTTGAGTTCAATGCAGTTATGGGACAGGAGGAAGTAAATGGATATGTGCAGAACAGATTGCAGAACATACTAAACAACTTGAGTTTAAGGTCCGAACCACATTTTAAAAATTCACCAGAAGAACCTCTTGCTTACCGGCTAGTACCTTCCGCCAGAAAAGGCCTGGTGGCGGAAGTGCTTATTGACAGTATCCCAAGACATCCAGCTCAGTTGTATGAATCCATTTCTAGCTTATTGTTATTCTTTTTTCTGTATTACCTGTGGAGCAGGAAGAAAGCGGAAACACCTGAAGGCCTGATTTTCAGTTTGTTTCTAATCATTCTTTTTGGTCTCCGGTTTGTTTATGAGTTTTTCAAAGAGAATCAGGAAGCGTTTGAAGATGACATCCCTCTTAATATGGGACAATGGCTAAGCATTCCATTAATTATTGCAGGTATCATTCTTATTTTCAGGGTTTTCAAAAAACAAAAAAATCAAGGTACCGGATCATAACCTTTTCCACCCCAGGGGTGGCAGCGAATGAGTCTTTTAATAGCCAACAAGGTGCCCTTAAGCAGTCCATGTTTCAAGATAGCATCCTTTGAGTATTGAGAACACGTAGGGGAAAACCTGCATGAAGTGGGGAAAAATGGGGAAATGATACTTTGGTATACTATAATAGGGAAAACAAAAATGTTCCTTACCCATTTCTTCATGATTATAAACATACATAAATTGCGGTTTGGGCTCGATCAACACTCTGAGAATTGTACTATTCCTCTTTGAATAATGCTATTAATTAAAGAAATATCTGGTTTATGTCATATTTGGAAACCATTTCAATTTAAATCAACTTTAAATAAAACTAGCTTTAAAATTATCTAGCTGAGTCATTATATACATTGTACTGTTTGAAGATATCATTGTTGATCCTGATGTGGGGTAGCTTGGGGTTTCTGGGGGCTCAAGATTCTACTAATGGTAATTTATTGGCAAAATCTGCGCCAGTGACTTCAGACACAGACTCCAGTCAATTTCAGGAGGTACAAATCGGCAATGTCTTTATCACAGGCAATCGCAAAACCAAGGAGAAGATTATTCTAAGAGAGTTGACCTTAAAACCAGGCACAGTATTTTCAAGGATCGACCTGCCGCTAATTGTTCAGAAAGACCAAGAAAAACTAATCAACACCAGGCTCTTCCTGGAAGTAGATATTCAACTGATAGAGCGCTCCCAGGAGTTGGTTGATTTGATTATACAAGTAAAAGAACGTTGGTACTTTTTCCCATCACCTATTTTCAAGCTTGCTGACCGTAGTTTTAATGAATGGTGGGTCAATCAAGGGCACGATCTTTCCAGAGTTAACTACGGTGTAAGGTTGACACAATACAATTTCAGAGGCCGCCGCGAAACAGTAAGATTAATTGCTCAATTCGGATTTTCTAAAACCTTTGCGCTTAACTATGTGATTCCTTCAATTGATAGGGCACAGCGCAATGGGTTAATATTTGATATCATCTACAATAACCAAAAGAATCTAGCTTATAAGTCTACTGAAAACAAACAGACATTTCTCGAGTCGGAAGTTTTACTTCAAAAAGCCATAAGAACCAGCTTGACCTGGACCCACAGATATTCATTTTACAACAAACACTTTTTTACTTTTGGGTTTAACCGTGCAAGCATTCATGATACAGTTGCGCAACTCAACCCGAATTACTTTCTGGATGGACGAACCTTACAACGATACTTTACCCTTAGTTATCTTTTTACCAGGGACCTGCGTGATTATGCAGTTTATCCCCTTAAGGGTTACTTGCTTTCATTGAAGGCTGAGAAAAACGGATTGGGTATTTATGATGATCTGAACCGTTTTAGTATGCGTGCCAGTTACGCCCAACACTTCCCTTTAAAGAAAAACTTTTTCTTAAGCAGTCGACTTACAGGAGTGGCCAGTTTCCCCAAACAACAGGCTTACCATAATACAGAGGCCATAGGATACCGGCCCGATGAGATAAGAGGATACGATCTCTATGTGGTAGAGGGACAAAATTATGTAATTCACAAAATTACCTTTAAAAAGCTACTGTTCTCAAAAAAACAACATGTGGAAAGTGTTCCAATTCCACAATTTCAAACAATACCCATAGCGGTTTACCTGAAAACATTCTTTGATTCAGGATATGTGAACAATGAATTTACTGACCCAGAAAACAGAGCACTTTCCAACAAATTCCTGTTTGCAGGTGGTATAGGCCTAGACATTGTTACCTATTATGATCTGGTACTTCGGTTGGAGTACTCCATTAACGATCGTGCCGATACTGGGTTTTTTATTAATGTAAGGGCAGATATCTAAATTCACTCTTTCCAAGGAAATACAATATTTTCGGGACATCAACCAAAAATTCTCTAAAATTTAGGGTTACTTCCGTTGATTAAATCGTATATTATATTAGCTGACGTATACTTGTAATTCTACGTCTAAGTTAAAACTAAGTAGGATATCGGAAATGTCCAATTATGTTAAGGTGTCACTCCTTCCGGTCAACAACGGATCAAGTCTTTCTAATTAAAGATTGAGTTTTATGGTATTGTTTAAGATACATGATATGGCGTATATTTGCATTCTTTTTTTTAAGAAAGGTTTGAAATGAAAAGGAGTACCGGTTTAAGTTCCAGGATGTCCAGTTATAGCTATCCCGCCAAGAAGAATGCCTGGAAATGGACCCCGGCAAAAATTGCTGCGTTTTCAATGTTCGGGTTTATGATGGTGGCTATTATATATTTCGAGTCTAACTCCAGTAGAAGCTCCTTCGAAACACCCGCTTCAGTGATTGATGAGCCATCTTTTATTGCTGAAACATCCGATTTTGATAAGGAATACCAGGACTTTTTGAAGCGAGGAAAAAAAATTGTTACTGAGGAGACCATTGACAGTTTAAAACAACTACAGTCAAGTGCCCAGACCGTGCCTCCGGTTAGTAAAGCCCCCTCCTTGAATACCCGAGCCTCAAATATCCAATCTGCCCCCACAACAAAATCCACGGCGTCTGTGCAGGCCCCAGCACGAACACCTGATGTAGTGGTAGAAAATAAACTGGAACAGGTTGAACTCAGACCACCTGCAAACAATTCTGCACCTCCTTCAAGTTTAAATAAAATCACTTTAGGTACCCTGGAAGAGGTTAGCCTAACAAATACAGATTTTAACTTTTCAAGTAAGTCGGAGGTCGAATCCGAGGTTCTTGAAGATAAAACCATAACCGAGGAGTTTTATATTGAAGAAACCATCACCGGAACAATCGCCGCTGCATCTGACGGTTCTGCCATCCAAGGTGCAACCGTCACGGTTAAGGATACTAAAAGAAGCGCTGTTTCTGATTCTAATGGTCAATATTCTATTGTCGTTCCAGGAGATCCACAGCATCGAACCCTTCAATACTCGTATGGTGGCAACATCACGGAAAGGGATGTTTCACCAGGTGCAAATGTTATCAACATTCGGTTCTAGACTACCTTTCTTCAAAATAATATAGTCAGTTTCAAAATTTAGCACTGGTCGCCCTCACATTTGGGTTATGATTAAGTGTTTGATCCTGGCTTGTGTTTGGATATTTTCATATGGTCTGACCGCCCAGAGTCCTGAGGTTGATCAGGCCCCAGTTGGAGCTGGCCCTTTTGTTTCAACTGAACAATCTCAATGGGCTCTATTTCGTAACGTGGCTGGACTGGCGGAGTCCGACTCCTGGAGTATAGTATTGGTTTACCACTATCCTTACAATCTTAAAGAACTTCAGTCATTGGCTTGGGGTGTCATAATTCCATCGAAACTCAAAGTAGGTATAACCATATTTCAGTCAGGAGGTAATCTGTTCCGTAACCAACAAATAGCTTTAAATGCTTCTAAAAAAATTGGCGGACTTAATTTGGGTATTAGAGTAAAGTATTGGAGGTTGACATTTGCCGGTCAGGATCATCTTACGGCCTTGAGTATGGCTGTAGGAATGCAGCTCCAATTATCTGAGCAACTGGTCGCCGGGGCATTCATAAGCAATGTAACTCAAAATAGAATTGGACAAGAGGAATTTTTACCAACAGTATGGTTCACTGGGATCAGCTATAACCCCTCCCCCAAATTACTGCTTGCGCTGGAGATAGGGCATGAATTAGGCCATACCTGGGAATACAAACTGGGGTTTGATTACAAAATAAAAGAAAAGATTTCCGTTCGCAGTGGGTTCAACTCATCAAGCGGACAAGGCCATTTTGGCCTGGGATTTCATACCAACAAGTTTCAACTAGATTATGCTATTGGTATTCACCTTTCTCTGGGAGTTTCTCACCAAGCTGGGTTGTGTTATTCATGGTCTTAAGTTTGAGCAAAAAATTAATAGCACTGATTTTCCTGACTATTACCATAAAGGGTCAAGATAATCACCTGGTGGAGGAACTAATGGAGCAAGCACCCGATGAACTACAGGAATCCAACCTCGGAACAATCAATCAGTCCTTGTTAGAAGACATAAAGACCATAAATCTCAATAAGGCCAGTAACGCTCAATTAAATGCCATTCCCTGGCTAATTCCTGTTCAAATCTATAGTCTTCAACAGTATATAAAACTGCATGGCCCTTTGGTTAGTATATATGAACTACAAGCTGTCCCAGGCTGGGATTTGGCAACAATTCGTCTGATTGAGCCTCTTGTCCGGGTAACTGAAATCAGCCACTACCATGATCCACGGAAAAGACTGGAAAAGATACGCCAAGACGGTGGTATAGAAATTATTCTAAGATTAAAACGGCGACTGGAACTGTCCCGAGGCTATCAACTAACTGGTGGTCAAGCCTACAATGGTTCACCAAATTACCTGCTCAGTCGCATTCGGTATCGGAAGAAGGGAGACTTGAGTTTTGGAATAACTGCGGAAAAAGACCCTGGAGAAAGATTAACATGGGACCCTTCAAAAAGACACTTTGGGCCAGATTTTATATCAATGCATCTCTTAGTCGAAAATAAAAGAATATTAAAACGTTTGATACTAGGTGATTTCCAAGCACATTGGGACCAGGGACTAGTAGTTGGCAGCGGATTGAGCTTAGGAAAACAGGTAATTACCAGTCCAAGAAAAGTTCATAGAGGGCTGCTCCCTCACACCGGCACCATGGAGAGCGGTTTTTTTCGTGGAATCGGCATGGAAATACAAATTGGGACCACCACAATTAGCTCCTTCTATTCCCGTCGTCTACTTGATGTTCAAATACTGGCTGAAGATACTGTGATAGGTCTTCCCAGAAGAGTACCTTCAATTATTGAGAGTGGCCTTCATAGAACCTCCAAAGAGATCGACAGAAGGCAACAAATGCCTGAACAGGTACTCGGGGTTCATATCCGCCAATCTTATCGCAGAGGTCTGACCTATAGCATTTCAGGTGTCTATCGTGACTTGAAATGGCCACTAATACCTCGAGCAAATAGATACAACACCTTTCATTTTAGAGGAAAACACAATTACAACATCAGTGGCAGTATGGAATACATCTGGAAGAATATAAGCGCCTTCGGTCAGCTTGCGCTTAGTGCCAGTCGAGGATGGGGAGGTATAATAGGGTTGATAACCAGCCTTTCACCTAAAGTTTCGATGACCCTTCATTTTAGAAATTTTGAAAGAAACTTCCATGGTATATCGAGTGGGGCATTTAGCAAAAGGTCCGGGAACATCAATGAACAGGGAATATATTGGGGCTTTCAGGTAACGCCAAATAGTCACTGGATCGTTGGAGTATCGGCCAATTTGTACAAGTTCCCCGGCTTGACCAGCCAAGCTGATGGAACCGCATATGGTATCGACCAAATCGTTCAATGCCAATATGTTCCAGATAAAACATCATACGTTAAATTATTCTGGCGAGCCCGAACACAGCTGGTAAATGAAAAACCGTCTCAATCCAAGTCAACCCGAGATCTTATTGAAGAAACCAAGCATACAATCGGTATAAGCACTAATTGGCAAGGTAAAAGCAAAATTACTGTTCAAACCCGCATACTTTACAGCCAGGTTTTACTAAATGCCATCAAAACTCAAGGAATGTTGGCAAGTAATCGGGTAAGTTATGGTCTGAATTTTATAAAATTTACTTTAAGTATGGCAATTTTTAATACCGATAACTTTGATAACCGACAATACATCTATGAGAGAGATCTGCCATATAGTTTGTCAATCCCTTTTTTTGATGGGATCGGCACCCGATGGTATTGCCTGACACGCCTTAAAATCTCTAAACAAGTTGATTTTTGGCTACGGATCGCCCAAACAACATATCGAAATCGGGATCAGATTGGGAATGGATCGGATACTATTGATGGGTCAAAAAGGACTGATTTAAGCTTTCAAATTCGCTATAAATTGTAGTTTGCCGATAGGTAATTGTATCTTTCAAATAGCCCCTGGTACACTTAATTAACCCTGCCTGGAAAACCTTACATGTGAGAGGAAGCTCCGGAAATGGGATAGTTTATTGCTTATTATTTTGAGATATTCGTTATGGTTTAACAAATACTAAGGCTATGTTAGGAGTATTTTTAGGTTTATTTATCGGTTGTTCACTAGTGACTATTGGAATAGTATATGTGATATCTAGATATGTAGATCAACTATTTGATCGTCTCTAGTTATGTTAAACAGGTGTATGAATGCAATTAAAAAGCCCTGCAGTAAATACTGCAGGGCTTTTTAATTGCAGGTCTTAGCAGCCAATCCGGTGTAACCGATAAATATCAACTCCTTGGATGGAACTCGGTGATAACCTGGCGCAAGTAATCCCGGTCCAGGTGTGTATAGATCTCAGTGGTGGTAATGGATTCATGCCCAAGCATTTGTTGAACAGCTCTCAGGTCAGCTCCTCCCTCTAATAGATGAGTGGCAAAACTATGCCGAAAAGTGTGTGGGCTGACGGTTTTCTTTATTCCTGCACTGGCTACAAGTTCCTTGACAATATTAAAGACAGAAATCCGTGATAAGGTAGTGCCGTTTCTATTCAAAAATACCACTTTATCATGCCCCGGTTTTATAGAAATATGTATTCGAACCTGTTTTATGTAGATATCGAGGTACTTAAGCGCCGATTTTCCAATAGGGACAAGTCGCTGTTTGTTGCCCTTCCCAAGGACCTGAAGAAAACCAATATCTGTATGGATATCGGTAGTTTTTAAGAATAACAATTCACTTACCCTTAACCCTGAACTGTATAGGGTCTCTATAATGGCCCTGTCTCTGGTGCCTTTAGCCGTAGAGTGGTCAATGGATTTGAGCAACAAATCAATTTCTAAAACACTCAGAGTATCCGGGAGTTTGCGTCCCAGCTTTGGGCTCTCTAAAAGTGTTGATGGATCCTGTTCAATCAGGTCTTCAAAAAGTAAGAATCGATAAAAAGACTTGACACCTGATATAATTCGCGCCTGGGATCTGGAAGCAATACCCATTCCGCCTAAATATTCCAAAAAATTTTGTAGTTCGGAATTGGTGACATTCAATGGCAAACTTCCATTGTTGTCAACCGCCAGGTACTTAGCCAGTTTATTTATATCACTAAGATATGCACTTACTGAGTGAGTCGACATAGATTGCTCCAGTTGCAAAAAGTGTTTGAATTGCTCTATAGCTTCTGTCCAAGTCATCACTGGCGTGTATAAAGATAAAAATTAAGGTATCTAAAAATGATTTATTTATATTTATCTCCATGAAAATTATTGTGATTAACGGTCCAAACCTCAATCTTCTTGGAATTAGAGAGAAATCCGTTTATGGTGAACAATCTTTCCAAGATTATTTTGAACAGCTTTGTAAAGAATTTCCTGTGGTAGACCTAAGCTATTATCAATCCAATGTGGAGGGTGAGTTAATCAATAAACTTCATCAAATAGGATTTGATCACCAAGGGATTATTTTAAATGCCGGAGGTTACACCCATACTTCTGTAGCACTTTCTGATGCCATCGCTGCCATTAAAACCCCGGTTGTGGAGGTGCATATTTCTAATGTACATGCTCGTGAAAAATATCGTCATGAAAGTCTTATCAGTAAAAACTGCGTGGGTGTAATTGCAGGATTTGGATTAGAAAGCTATAAACTAGCCATACAATATCTAACAAGGTCCAAAAACATTTAAAAGCATTCTACTTGAATATGATTACCATTTATACAGATGGAGCCTGTAGCGGGAATCCCGGACCAGGAGGTTATGGAACCATCTTGTTGTACAAGAACTACAAAAAAGAGCTATCTCAAGGTTATCGGAAAACCACCAATAATAGAATGGAACTACTGGCTGTAATAAAGGGCTTAGAAGCCCTCAAAGGAACGGGGCATCAAGTAACAGTGTATTCGGACTCAAAATATGTGGTTGATGCTGTTGAAAAAGGGTGGATTTGGAAGTGGCAAACTAAAGAGTTTAAGGGGAAAAAGAACGTGGATCTTTGGAAACTGTTCATCCCGTTATATAAAAAACACCAGGTCAAATTTAAATGGGTGAAAGGCCACGTCGGCAACCCCTTAAACGAAAGATGTGATGAACTAGCGGTCAATGCTTCTCAGAGCCAAGTATTAGTAATTGACCGTGGCTTTGAGTCTGAGTCTGAATCTTAATCTTAATCTGCCTATTAAATGAAATTTACTCCCAGAATCTTTAACTCTTTGATTATAGGCTGATAATATCTTGGAGTTAATGGTACTACCACACCGGTATCATTTACAGCCCCTGTTAGAATCAATTTTGCTGCTATTGCCAAGGGCCATCCCACGGTTTTTGACATGGCGGTATGTTGTGTATCATCTCCCATGACCACCATTGAGGTCTTAAATTTCTTGTGGTGGTTATCAATTGAAACATATCTTAGGTTATGTTGCATAACGATCATATCTCGATCTTTTGGCTCTAATTTCCATTTTTGTTCAAGTATTTTCTGGAGTACCTCCGCAGGGCTGGCTTTTTCCATTGCTATTGCCTTTTCTTCAAAAATTCCCAACCAGATCAGTTTCTGCATGACCTCTCCGTGAGGATCAAGATTTAAATATTCACACAATTTGTCTTCGGCGGACTTTGTTGGATGGAAATACAAAAACGTATTAACGAAATCCCTATATGTAAATTCATTTAGCCCCTCCAGGGTATAAGAATCATCAGTTAACCCAAGTTGCACCAGAACATTCCAAGCCTCGCAAAATCCTGGGCGCCGTAAGGTACTGCGTATTATGGTTTTTACATTTTGTAATCCATAGAGTTCACGATACTTTAGGGAGTCCCGGTTTGCATATCCTTCAAAATCTCCATACCCCGCTATATGCACAGATTCCAACCTGGTAAATAACCGATGATAAGGAATATATTTGTAACGGCCATTTCGTATAAATTGAGCGGTTTCCTTTCCTGCCAGAACCACATTTCTCGGATTCCAGGTAAATTTATAGTGCCACGGGTTATTGTCTGATTCAGGCGAAATAAGCCCTCCAGTATAAGAGATGAAAGTATCAACTCTACCTCCTTCTTCTTCACGGATCTTGTCCAAAGCAGCCATTGCGGTCATATGATCAATCCCTGGATCCAACCCACACTCATTGAGTAGTAATACACCATTAAGTTTTGCCTGTTGGTCTAGTGCCTTCATTTCGTCAGATACATAAGAAGCAGTTAACAAGTGCTTCTTAAACTTTACGCAGGACTTTGCTGCCTGGGCATGAAATCGAACTGGAAGTAAAGAAATAACCAGATCAGCCGCCGCTATTTCTTGCTCACGTTGCTCGGTGTTTTGAACATCGAATTCCCCGGCCGAAGTATTGGAATAACCTTCAATCTTTTGGAGTGCCTGTTGTAAAGAAATATCAACCACGCGAACCTCCCAGTTCATTTCGCTTGCCCGATTGGCCAAATAGTTTATCAGGGAAGGCACGGTACGACCTGCTCCAAGTATCAATATTCTTTTCATATTCTGCAGTTGGCTATTAAGAATGATTTTCAAGATACCAAATCACCGGCGATATTAGTTAATGCGTGTTTTCATAACAACTGTTTGGTGTTTGTCAGGAAATTAAACTTATGCTATATTACAGTACCTTAACCACAATAATGTCCAAAAAAATAAGGGTTGATGTCTTTTTGGAGGAATATGACAGTGCTTCCCAGTTACCCAATGAAAGCCAAACTCTAATCAATCAAGCAAGGGACTATTGCACTAAGGCCTACGCGCCCTATTCTAATTTGCAGGTAGGAGCAGCGGTTCTGCTAGAGAACGGACAAATAATTTCCGGATCAAATCAGGAAAATGCGGCCTCGCCAAGTGGGCTTTGTGCGGAAAGGGTAGCATTGTTCGCTGCTGCAGCTAAATACCCTGGAATAGTCATTATGAAACTGGCGGTAAGCGCTATTAAACAGGGACAAATTATTCATAAAACGGTTGCGCCATGTGGTGGATGCTGCCAGGTGATAAGTGAGTACCAAACCCGCCAAAACCAACCAATAGAAATAATAATGGAAGGCCACCAGGGAAAAGTACAGGTAGCCAGGTCTATCGATATGTTATTACCGTTTAATTTTTCAGTTAAACATCTGGGCTAATCTGAAGATGAAATTCAACTTGAATCATATATTAGATCCTGCTGATATTTTATTGATCTATGAAGGAAAGTTCAACTCACAAACAACTAAATCCGTACTTCTGCTGGCAGAGCGGAATATCGATTCTATCGCTGAGGATTCAGGCATAAAAAGAAAGGTTTTCAACATATTGGTGGAATGTCTTCAAAACGTGGTAAAACATGGTGAAGCCTTGGAGAATCCAGAGCCAGGGGGAACCGTACCCACATTGATGATTGGACGTGAACAGGATCAATACATTATAGTCGCAGGCAATGCCATGTTTACTAAAAATGTTGATGGTTTGAAATCCAGGATTGACGAAATCAATAAACTTGACAAAAACGGCCAAAAACAATTGTATAAGCAGATCATGCGAAATAAACCCATGTCGGAAAAAGGCGGGGCCGGTTTGGGTCTGGTGGATATGGCACGCAAATCCGGAGAAAAACTATCTTATCATTTCAGAAATATGGACCGAAAACTCTCTTTTTTCTCTATCAAAACTACTATTCCCAGGCAAATCAAGAAATAAAACACGTTAGTAAGATATGTCAGTGATTATGATTTGTAATCCATTGGCTAGAATCTATTTTTGTATTCGGTAAACTCAATTGACAGATGTTTTGAATATGTTTAAGGATCAAATTACTCTAGTTTTGCTGTGCCTTTTACTGACATTGAGCGTGAAAGTTGTGGGTCAATGCAACTCGGAAGCCAGCGATGCACAGTGTGTGGAGCAAATCACCGCTTCAAACACATTTCTAAAAAGTTACAAATTAGATGGAGCGAGGACTGGTGACGTTGAATTCTCATCAGTACTGGTCAAAGACACGAGGTACTATCTCAATCTATGTGAAGCCGGTGAAGTATCGAACAACGTAGTTATCAATGTTTATGATACGCAGCGGAAACTCATTACTTCAAATGAAAATGACCACTCCATACTCCCCGAATTATCCTTCAATTGTGACAAGACAGGGGTTTACTATTTTGTATTTAAGAAGAGCTCAGCTTCAATAAACTGTGGCATGGGAGCCCTTAGCTTTCGCAGGTAGCCCTAACGGATAGTGTCCCCTCAATTGTAGTGAGATATTGTTATCTTTCCATTCGTGGATCATGAAGTAAAATTCAACTACAGTGCCCGATATTGTAAACTTGGCACCATCAACCACCAAACCAAAGTATTGTGGTTTGTTCTGCATGGCTACGGCCAGCTAGCTCGGTATTTTATTGAAAAGTTCCAGGTGTTAAACAATATGGGCCATTGTGTAATAGCACCTGAAGGTCTAAATAGATTTTATCTCAAAGGTTTCAGTGGTCGCGTGGGTGCTGCTTGGATGACCAGAGAAGGCAGATTAAAGGATATTGACAACTACATTAACTATTTAAGTTCAGTGTACCTGTTTGAAGTCCCATCTGACCCTGCTTTTAAGATTAATATTCTGGGTTTCTCACAAGGTGCAGCTACAGCTAGTCGTTGGGTCACGCAAAGTACCCTACATTTTGATTCGCTTATATTATGGGCCGGCATTTTTCCACCAGATATGAACATAGTAATATCCAAAAAAAGACTTTATAGGAAAAATGTATTATTGGTATTTGGCTCCAATGACCCATTTGTTTCTAATGAGAAACTAAGTGTACAAAAAGAGCTGGCGTCAGGGTTGGGCTTATCACCGAAAATCATTACTTACCGCGGGGGTCATGAAATAGACTCCAAAGTTTTAGCGAAAATTGCCCATCAATAATGTGATGTGGATTGTTTATCTGCCTCCTTCAAAATAAAGGAACAAAGACACCGAGTTTGATGTCAACCGGTTGATGCCTTTACTATAAAAGTTAGTTTCAGTTGAAATATTGTTCACTATACCTCGGGAAAAACGCAACTCTGGGGAGAATTTAAAAAATGGGTAGTAAATGTCCAGGCCAAATCCAAACTCAATTGAAAGGTCATAATCTTTGATGGCCAAACGATCTTCCTCTTTATTGAAATCTTTTTTACCTCCTACTCTTACCGATGGATTGATGCCACCTATCAGGTACATACGGTAATTACCTCGACGCACCGATTTATATTTTAGCAGTATTGGAAAGTCCATGGTTACTGCTTCTATAATCTGAGTCTCCTTATGACCATTGAAGGTATATTCTATCTTTCGTTCATTTATTCCGAATTTTGGCAACAATCTAAGATTTAGGAATTCTGTCAATCTAAAGTTTACCACGAATCCGATGTTTACCGGGCCATAAGTAACCGAGGGGTTAATAGATATTACCGAGTCCATCTCAGGCATAATGAACAATTCAGAGTACTTCAATCTGTATTGAAAGGCTTCAATACCCAAATAGAATCCATAGTGTAGCCATTTGCTGTCGTAATTAGGCAAGTTTATACTTCGATCCCTTTGACTGAAAGCCTGAAGACTCAGTCCTAGCATTGCTAGCACTAAGACTATTTTTTTGCCATATAAATGGAGCTTACTCCAAATGTGACTTTTTTGCATATACAATTTTTAAACCCAACCGCTTTCAACTTATCGATAAAGCCTTGACCACTTGGAAACTGTTCCACGGATTCCGGTAAATACCGGTATGCCGATTTATCCTTAGAGACCATTCTGCCAATCCTTGGCAACACATTTTCGAAATACCATCCATAAATTTGTTTGAAAGGGAATTCTTGTGGTTTCGAGAACTCCAGGATAACCGCATTCCCATTTGGTTTCAAAACTCTGTACATTTCTTTCAATCCACGGTTCAAGTCCTCAAAGTTGCGTACACCAAATGAAACGATCACTGCATCAAAATTATTGTCATTAAATTCCAGGTTTTCTGAATCTCCTAATTGAAGGTTTATCTTTTCCTGAAGCCCTTTTTTGGAAATTTTTTGACGCCCAATCTCTAGCATCCCCTGGGAAATATCAACACCAACAATCTTTTCCGGATTTAGGCTCATTGCCTGTATTGCAAAATCACCGGTACCGGTTGCAATGTCCAAAATGTGCTTGGGGGATTGTGGTTCCAGTAGTTTAATGGCTTTCTTTCGCCAGGAAATATCAATACCAAGGCTGAGAAAATGGTTTAAAAAATCGTAACGCTTACTGATCCTGTTGAACATTTGCGCTACCTGTTCCTTTTTACTACCCGCCTGCTGTTTGTATGGGACTACCGTCATCCGGAAGTAAAATTACACGGTTTTCAAAAAATGTTAGGGTTTTTTGGCAAAAGAAGTGCTTCCAAGCCGCTTTATCGTCTCAATATTCTAAATTCCACTCTACGGTTCAATTCACGACCGTCTACTTCATCGTCATTACTAGCAATCGGCCTGGTCTTTCCATATCCTTTTGTTTCTAACCTGGTGGGGGTAATACCCTTATTAATTAAAAAGTCCACCACTGAGCTAGCTCGTTTTACAGAAAGTTGATTATTATACTGGTCAGATCCAATAAAATCCGTATGGCCAGCGATCTCTACTCTCATATTCGGACTTTCAAGTAACATTCGCTCCAGTTTATTCAACTCAGTAAATGATTCCTGTTTGAGGGTATACTTGTCGAAATCAAAATAAATATTTCTTAGTATTGACGATAAACCCACCCTCAATTTGTTTAGTTCAAATGTTCGGGGGATCAATTGTGTTTCTTTTGTGGAAGCTGGAAGGGTAATAGTAATATTTTTGAATAAATAGCCTTCTTTCTCAATGGAAAGCAAATAATCTGCTTTTTCAGAGTGCACTACCTTTACATTGTATTTTCCAGTAGACAATTTGGCGACATTGAAGACTACATTATCGCTAATCCGGTGTAACTGGAGGGTAGCATTCAGCGGTGTGTCGTCATCGTAGTCATTGACATTAATGGCCAAGTTAACAGCCTTTAGTCCTCCCTGGTTGTCCAGATTTTTCCGAAGGTAGTTTTTCGGGCCTAAGCGTTCCCGAGTATCAATGTCGATATATGGTACAGAAACCATGTATATGTCGGTGTATCCCATTCCATTTTCCCTTACAGAGGCGAAATAACCCCGCTTCCCATCTTTGGTTCCAGTAAAATAGATGTCGTCATCAGGGGTATTAATAGGGTAACCTAGATTTATTATATTGGTCCATTCTCTGGTGGTGCTGTCATATTCGGCTTTAAAAATATCATATCCACCCATGCCCATTCCTCCGCGACTACTGAAATAGAGTGTTCTCCCATCATAATCAATAAATGGGCTGTCCTCATCATATTCTGTATTAATGGAAGCACCCAGATTAACCGCAGGTCCCCACCTGCCCTGCTGGTCTTTTAAACTGTAATATAAGTCCAACTCACCTTGACCGCCGGGACGATCGCTAGAATAAAACACTATATCCCCATTGGTCGATATCGACAATGATTTCTCGCTGAATCCCGAATTGATATTTTCCCCTACAGATTTTGGTGTGGACCACACACTGTCGGCCCTTAATTCGGACACATAGATGTCACTGGTACCATCTTCTATGTCTTTATAGAGATATAGTTCTTTTCCGTCAGCAGACAACGCAATATTACTATCGTGAAACAAAGTATTAATAACCTCTCCTATATTACTTGCCTCACTCCAGGTTGAATCTTTCTTGGTAGCAATAAATATGTCTTCAAATGGGAAATTATCGGTGTGGACATCAGGATTAAGGTTGCCTTTTTTTCTTCGAGTGGTGAAGATGAGCATGGATTCATTCTCATTGACCACGGGAGCAAAATCATGCCACTCGGAATTCACTTTGCTCCCGACATTTACTATAGAATACCCTTCAGGATAGGTTATGAACTGGGTCCCATTCTCACACTCATAGATCCTTCGATCTACCATTTTAATTGAAATACGATCAACTCCAACATACTCGGAATTATTTTGAGCCTTATGGCGATAGAGGTTGTAGTACTCACTTGCTTGTTCAAAATTTAGACCAAGCTGATAGCCCTGACCGATTAGGTACAAGATATCAAACCGATAATCTGGATCCAATTCGTATACTTTTAAAAAATACCCGGTGGCCCGGTCCTTATTGGTAGTTTCCAGGTGTACCTTACCAGCCATGTAATTGGCCTTGACATTTGTGGGGTCTAGTTCCGCTGCTTGTACATAGTAGTTCTTAGCCTCCTCAAAGGCTCTTTGATTAAAGTAGATCTCATCTCCGATTTCCAGATAGTCGGCAGCCGTCTGCTTACCATCCTGACTGTAAATACTAGTCGATGAGACAATTAGACAAATTGTATAAAACGTTAAATAACGAAACCTGCTTAACATGCTGTGATTCATTTGAGTCAGACAGCCCAATATTAGTCGAATATGCCAATATAAACTAGTTTTCAATCATTTCAAAACCGGTTTTTATTTTGACATAGGGTAACATACATCATCTTATGGGTCAATCCAAATTGGATTTAAACCAGAAGCTTACTTTTATATACCAACTATATTTGGTTCATTTGGTATAATTGAAATTTAGCGTTGTTATGACCTTTAGGACTGCAGAATTTATTATTAGTAATACTGACTATAAAAAATGTCCCCCAGGGGACCAGCCAGAATACGCCTTTATTGGCAGGTCAAATGTAGGAAAATCTTCATTGATTAATATGCTGACTAATCATAAAAATTTGGCCAAGACATCTTCAACACCTGGCAAAACACAGCTCATCAATCATTTCATAGTTGACAACCAGTGGTATTTAGTTGATTTACCTGGTTATGGTTGGGCAAAAGTAAGCAAATCAAAAAAACAACAATGGAAAAAAATGATCACCAATTATCTTCAGAATAGGGACAATCTGTACTTGTTGTTCATATTGTTGGACTCCAGACACCCCCCTCAGGAAATAGATATGAATTTCATTCGTTGGTCTGGCGAAAATGGAATACCATTGGCTATCATCCTTACTAAATCTGATAAGATCTCCAGGAATAAATTGCTTGCTAATAAAAAAGCTCTTGAATCAAGACTTAGCCAGGATTGGGAAGAGCTTCCCAAAATATTCACCTCATCTGCCATTGATAAAACCGGAAAACTTGAAATTTCAGATTATATTCGCACCACTTCCAAACAATAAGAACAGACCTTTATGGAATTAAAGGAATTGGTATCGATATCTGGAAAATCCGGACTTTTCAAAATAATAAAACCTGCCAGGGCAAGTGTAATTGTCGAATCTTTTGATGATCAAAAAAAGAAATTGGTAATTTCCGCCAATCAGCGCATCTCCGTATTGGATGAGATATCCGTATATACCAATAGTGCGGAAGGATCCATTCCCTTAGTAAAGGTATTTCAAACCATTTACCAGGAATTTGGCAGGGAGCAAGCTATTGATAAGGATGCTACTAATGCTGAATATCTGTCGTTCTTTCAAACTGTGTTACCTGAATACGACCGTGATCGGGTTTATGTCTCTGATATAAAGAAGATCGTTCGTTGGTATTATATACTCTTGAGGGAAGCCCCTCATTTGGTCCGTACAGAAGCTGATGAAGAAGAGGAATAGATGTTTGGATTATTTGAAATAATCTTCTAGTCTGTCCACCATTGATTTAGACCCAATATAAAGCGGGCAACGTTGATGCACATTTTGAGGAACAATTTCCAAAATCCTGGAATCTCCAGAGCTTGCTTTTCCTCCTGCCTGTTCAACTACAAAGGCCAGGGCATTGCACTCGTACATCAACCGCAATTTACCCTTTGGATAACGTGTAGTGGACGGATACATGTAGATCCCTCCTTTCAATAAATTGCGATGAAAGTCTGCCACCAAAGCGCCAATATATCTTGCTGTATGTGCATTTTCATGGCAGTAGGTCAAATATCTGTTTACGGGATCAGGAAAATCCAGGCACGCAGCTTCATTTATCGAATAGATCTTCCCGTCTTCGGGGATACGCATGTCCTGATGACTGAGAAAATACTCTCCCAATGTTGGGTCATAGGTAAATCCGTTCACTCCTTTTCCAGTGGTATAAACCAACATGGTACTTGACCCGTATAGTAAATATCCGGCCGCCACCTGATTTGTCCCCAGTTGTAGTACATCCTCTTCCGTTACCGGAGACCCCACCGGTGACTGGCGTCGGTAAATCGAAAAAATAGTACCTATCGATACGTTTACATCAATATTGGAAGAGCCATCCAAGGGGTCAATTGCAATAATGTATTTTCCGTTGTTGTGAAGATCGATTACACTTTCATCTTCTTCCGATATTATGGCCCCGGCCTCTCCTCCCTTAGTCAAAGCTATGATGAAACGAATGTTTGCCAACACATCCAATTTTTGTTGATCTTCACCCTGTATATTTTCACTACCAATACTTCCTGAGAGATTAACCAAACCCGCTTTGTTCACTTCTCGGTTCACCACTTTTCCCGCTAGTGCAATATCCCTCAATAGTTGAGATAATTCACCAGTAGCATAAGGGAAATCATCTTGAAATCTTTTAATGAACCGGTCCAGTGCAATGCCAATAGGTAGGTCAATTCTGGAGTCTTCCATAAATTAATATTCCATGAGGTAGCATATTTCCCCAATTTCGTTTTACTTACCAGGGCTACTTAAAAATAGTGTTTATTTCGCTTGTGAAAAAATGAAAGTACACAAATTTGGAGGGGCCAGCGTATGCGACGCCCACGCAGTCCGTAATATGCGGGATATCATACATAGTCAGAAGGAAGCTTCGCTGCTAGTAGTGATATCTGCCATGGGCAAAAGCACCAATGCGCTGGAACGAATAATGGCGTTGAAAAAAGATGATCAAAACTATATTCAGGCAATAGGTGAATTTAAAGAGTACCATACTATAATATGCCAAGCGCTTTTCGATTCAGATGAACACCATATTTTTCAGAAACTAGAACTATTGTTCCAGGACCTCCATCAGAATCTGAAAAATGTGTACTCCAGTGAGGACAAAATGTACGATCAGGTTATTTGCTTTGGCGAATTACTCTCTACCACCATAGTGCATTCATTCCTGAACCAAACCGGAGTTCCTTGCCAGCACCTCGATGCCCGGGAGTTAATTGTAACTGACAGTACCTTTAAGGAAGGCAAGGTAAGATGGAATGCTACTCGAAAAGCCATAAATAAGCGAGTCGATATAAATTCTTCATCAATTTACCTAACTCAGGGATTTATTGCAGCGGATCAAAATGGGAACACCTTAACCCTTGGCAGGGAAGGCTCTGATTTTACAGCGGCAATATTTGCGTTCTGCCTGAATGCTGAGTCCGTTACCATTTGGAAGGATGTACCAGGTATCCTTAATGCAGATCCGGACTTATGGGAACAGACAATAAAGTACGATAACATATCATATGGGGAGGCGGCAGAAATGACCTACTACGGCGCCACGGTGATCCATCCAAAAACCATTCGTCCACTGGCAATAAAAAAAATACCTCTGGTAGTCAAATCATTTAAAGACCCTTCGGCTGAAGGAACCTTAATTGGTGACATTAGACACGACACTCTGGAACCTGCAGTAATTTTCAAAATGAACCAGTGTTTGATTTCTTTTCATGTTCGGGATTTCAGTTTTATCAACGAAAGTAAACTTAGTATGATTTTTCATCTTTTTGAGGAATTCAACATTCGCATAAATATGATGCAAAGTTCTGCTATCTCCTTTTCTGTTTGCATTGATAGCCCCGATAAAAAGATGAAATCCTTGATTGATGCCTTAAGTGCTGAATTCGACATATTCTATAATGATCATCTGGAATTAATTACTGTAAAGAATTACCAATACGATTTGGTTTCTAAAATAAAAAAGGGAAAAATGATACTACTTGAACAAAGAACCCGCAAGAATATCCAACTGCTAATAATTCCTTTGGGAGCAGGGGAGCAGGGGAGCAGGGGAATAATTGAATGGGGGAACAATTGAATGGGGGAATAATTGAGCAGGGGAACAATTGAGCAGGGGAATAATTGAATGGGGGAACAATTGATCAATAGAACGCCGAACGCCGAAGTTATACCGGTCATATGTATTTTCTCAAAATTTGGGTGATATCACCCAGGTAGCTGCTCCCGAATAGGTTCAGGTGAACCAGCAAGGGATAAAGGTTGTAAATATCAAATCGTTGCTGATATCCAACTTCTAAAGGATAGGACTGGTTATAGGCCTGATAAAATCTTTCGTCGAACCCGCCAAATAATTTGGTGAAAGCCAATTCGATTTCCCGATGACCATAATACACTGCCGGGTCCATCAAACATGGTTCCCCTTCAGGCCCAGTCATAACATTCCCGCTCCACAGATCACCATGTAGAAATGCAGGAGGTTCCAGCATGACATACTGGTCAATTCTAGCAAGTAGTTTCATAAAATCAATCTGAACCTTAGCAGGTAGAACACCGGAATCCGCTGCCATTTTAATTTGAGGCTGTAAGCGCTCTTGAATAAAAAAATTGATCCAACCATGGTGCCAATGGTTAGACTGGGGTAATCGGCCAATGTAATTATCTGTTGTCCAACCAAACTGATCCCCGGTCTGTCGATGTAAACCGGCCAGTCCTTCCCCTAATTGCTCCCAATAATAAGCGCCTGGTGAACCTGACTTGATAAATTCCATAACCAAGTAGCTGCTGTCCTCCACAATACCGTTATTGATTGGTTTGGGTATCAACAGGTTACCGTAGCTGGCCAATGCTGCTAAACCTTCGTGCTCCCTTTCAAACATATCCAAATATTGAAGTTTATTGCATTTCACAAAGTACGCTTGGTTATCAGTAACCAAATGGTAGCACTGGTTTATACATCCACCCCCGACAAGATGCCAGGATGATATTTTAGTGGAACTCCCAATTGATTGCTGGAGAATCCTGTTTAGTTGATCAGTGTTCATAGGTTTGCGCCAGAACCTGCTTTAATGTGTCTCTCTTAAATATTCTATTAACTCTTGGTTGCAATCATTAAGGACGTCAAATACTTTTTGAAATCCCGATTCACCCCCAAAGTATGGGTCTGGAACTTCGAGGTCCTGGCCATTGTATTGGAAGGATCGAATCAGAAATATGCCATTGTGCGATACTCCGTGTATCTGAGCCATTGATTCAATTTGCATTAAATTGTCCTGATCCATGGCTAGAATGTAGTCGAATTCAGAAAAATCTAGCTCTGTAAACTGACGGGCGCTGTGGTTAATATTGACTCCATTGACTAGAGCATTACCAACGGACCTTAGATCTGGCGGGTCACCTAAATGATACGCTGAGGTGCCAGCCGAGTCAGCCGAGAATTGATCTTCTAACTTAGCTTCCTTTATTCTTTTATTAAAAATTGCTTCAGCTACCGGAGATCTGCAGATATTTCCTAAACACACAAATAATACTTTAATCATTATGTTGAATTAATCTATGTAATTTCCCATTTTATTACTATTTTGAACTCTCGACAAGGAAATTGTAATTTTAAGTTAAACATTCTATTTTTTTGCAAAGCGAACAGCTTGTCGGAGTAAAGTTAACTTCTCTAAACAAAAATATTTCATTCCTAATCAAGTACGGGATGTTGGTGTTAGTATTATCTATAAATTATGCCCTCAATAAACCCCCGAAACAGCCTTCCCCAAAACTGATTTCTAGATCGGATTTGAATTTTTCTGAAAATAAACAAAAAAATACTAACTTATTATCAACTGAATATCAGCAGTTTATAAATTATTTTATTGCTGAATAAAGGTTTTTTTACTCAAGGTGGTTACCTATTGATAGTATGTGGTATACATGAATGCATAACACACAATTCATACACCTGTTTAACACTTTTACCGAAAAACCTTCTTTAATTAGAAGGTTTTTCTTTTTTTTATTCCTCAACACCTTTCCTGTAACTACTCAGAATGGACTTTATAAAGATTACCCGGCAATATGAACCACAGATTGCTTTGGTTGAATTGGATCGACCCAAGGAATTAAACGCCCTAAACCTGCAAATGATGCAGGAATTGAAGGAAGCTCTGACATCCTTAGATGATGACGCTGAAGTACGTGTAATAGTAATCACGGGAAACGATCAGTCCTTTGCAGCCGGGGCTGATGTCAAGCAGATGTCAGATAAAGGGGCTATAGATATGCTGAAAATTGATCAGTTCAGTACTTGGGATAAAATTAGAAAAATCCAAAAACCATTGATCGCCGCAGTTTCAGGATTCGCCTTAGGTGGTGGATGCGAACTGGCAATGACCTGTGATATGATTATTGCGTCGGAATCCGCCCGATTCGGGCAACCTGAAATAAAAATCGGTGTGATACCTGGCGCAGGTGGGACTCAAAGATTGACCCGTACCATTGGCAAAGCCAGAGCCATGGAAATGGTGCTCACTGGAAAATTCATTAACGCGGAAGAAGCCTTAAAATATGGTATAGTAAACAGGGTAGTACCCGTTGAATCCTACCTGAATGAATCCATCAAACTCGCCAGTCAGATTGCCAAGATGTCACCAATGGCAGTAAGGCTAGCTAAAGAATCTATTAACAGGGCCTATGAAACACATTTAGATGAGGGTCTACATCTTGAACGCAAGAATTTTTATCTACTCTTTTCATCAGAAGATCAAAAGGAAGGAATGCAGGCCTTTATTGAAAAACGGAAACCCAAGTTCAAGGGAAACTAATTTACATTGGTCCAAATCCAGCGGTTACCGAGTTGTATTCATTGAAGGTATAATCTCCGTGTAAGGTGATAATCGCCAGCTTTATTCGAAATCCTATGGTTGCCTTTAAACCGTCATAAGTACTGCTTACGGCAATCGGGTCAACCAGATCATTTCCATTTCCAATATCATAGGTGCCCAACACCTTAAGGTCCGACAAAATTTGATTGTAACCAACGCCTCCGTAAAAAGTAAATACTGATAAATCGTAAGAGATCAACCCCTCCAGAGTCCAGGAATTTAAATCCTGAACGCCGATTTGACCATCTCCCGGATAGGTTCCAGATACCTGGGTCTCAGTATCAATATGGGTAAATCCTCCAAACAGCGAAATGTCCACCAATAGCTCATCACCTGAAGGAAAATAGTCATTCAGTCTATGTAATATTCCAACGCCCCACATTTTGGCCTCGAAGTCATCATCGAATTCCAACAAGGGCATGAATCTAACCTTCAGGTCAGTGTTGGGAATCACTCCAATTCCCAATTGTACCATAGGAAACAGTACGGCCTCAAATCCATATTTTTCCTCTAGTGAGTTTCCTGGTGCACCTGCAAACGTTTCTCCGGTGCTCGGTATCAGGTACTGAGGGTATAAGTCCTCAGGCCCAAATACCGTGGGGACCATGTTGTCCGTTGGAGATAACAGCTCTAAATCCTTATATTCACTTTGGATGAATCGCGTGAATTGCGCTTTGGTTGGAATAAAAACGGCACTGGCAGTAGCTGTCAAATCAAATCCCATACTATGGGGGCGGGCAGTATTATACCAGCCATTATTCCCAGCGTACCCAAATCCTTTGGCCAGTGGTGAGATGTAGTCGGCGGTAAGTTTATTTGCGTCGTCAGGATGAGCCAAAAGAAAATCACTGAGGTCATCCTGACACTTTACCTTATGAGGTAAAGATAAAAAGCAGATAAAAACAATAAGTGCAAATTTCAGTTTCAATTTGTTATATGAATGTAAAGTTTTAAATTTTGAATTTTTAGTTTTTAGTCCCTGTAGCGCACCTTGGCGCACTATAACAACAAAAGATAATCCTTAATTGTAAATTGTAACAACCGGTCACTGCCCGTAGTTCTTAATCTTCTCCGAATTTCCTAGCATATTTCTACGTAACCTGAGATACAGTAAAGGCATGTCTTAGTAAACAGGACCCTTGTCCATTGATGTGGCAACTCATTCGCAGATTCACAGGTCATAGCAGCTTGATTACTGTGATTGGGTAAACCGGCACAATATAACAAACTACCTTATTATATTTGTGACCAAACGATCCATTTTTTCACATGGCCATAATACTATACAACTTTTCAGTCTGGTGTTTTAAATTAGTACTGTGGCTGGTCTCCCCGTTTCACATGAAGGCAAAAAAAATGGTTCAGGGCCGGAACCATTGGCTCACTAAACTAAAAGACGACTTCCAAGGTCTTGATAGTCCGGTAGTGTGGTTTCACTGTGCTTCGTTAGGTGAATTCGAACAAGGACGACCTCTGCTGGAGTCTTTTAATAAGATTTACCCATCTTACAAGATCTTATTAACCTTTTTCTCGCCTTCCGGATATGAAATCCGTAAAAACTATCCACTCGCCCATGCGGTACACTACCTGCCATGGGACACTGCTTCAAATGCGCGGAATTTCTACAACATTGTAAGGCCCAAGGCATCATTCATTGTCAAATACGAATTCTGGCATCACCTGATCCGGGAGGGTAAAGATCGAAATGTCCCGGTTATGATCTGCTCATCCATATTCAACGTAGGCCAAATTTTTTTCAAACCCTACGGAGGGCTATTTAGAAAGATACTTTTCAACCTGGAACATATATTCGTCCAAGATTCCAGGTCTTTGGAGTTGTTGAAAAATATTGGCATTAATTCGGTAACCATTGCCGGTGACACCAGAATGGATAGGGTAGCTGCAATTACTAAAAATACTACCCGCGATGATATAGTGGAACGATTTGTGAATGGCCATGATACTTTTATTATCGGCAGCAGTTGGCCTCAGGATATTTCTGTAATAGCACCATTGGTAAATAGCGAGAAACACCTGAAGTTTATTATTGCACCTCATGAAATTAACGAAAATCACCTAAGTCAACTTGGCTCTATTTTTGATCGTACCAGCGCTCGCTATTCCGAGTATAATAACACTACTGATGTTGATGTGCTAATCATTGATACCATCGGCATTCTTTCCAATCTTTATCAGTATGGGAAATACGCTTATATCGGAGGGGCATTCGGAAAAGGCCTGCACAATATCCTGGAAGCGGCGACTTTTGGTTTACCATTGTTTTTTGGAAATCTGAACTACAGAAAATTCAGAGAGGCAGTTTCAATGGTAGAGCTTAAAGGAGCAGTTGCTATTGAAGACACCCAACAACTCTACCAGGCGTACCAGCGCCTAGAACATAATGATAAACTCTACCAACAAACCAGTAATATTTGCCGAAACTTCGTAAAAGAAAACACAGGTGCAACAAATATTATTATGGATCATGTTCTAACCATTCTTAAAACCTGATATGGAAGGTGTCGTTATCAAAACTACCGGATCCTGGTATGAAATCAGAGATTATGAAGGCCTCCTGCACCGCTGCAGACTGAAAGGGAAATTTAAGATCAAGGGACTAAAAGTGACCAATCCCATAGCCGTGGGAGATCGTGTATTGGTGGAATTTGAAAATTCACATGGAGTAGGGGTTATCTACAGCATCCTGCCCCGGCAAAACTATCTTATTCGGACTTCAGTAAAACATCCTGAAATTGGGAATATTTTGGCTTCGAACATTGATCAAGCTATTCTGGTAGCAACACTGGAGCAACCAAAAACCTCTTTTGGATTTATTGATCGCTATCTGGTATCAGCAGAAGCCTTCAGAATTCCAGTAGTGCTTATTTTTAACAAGGTTGACCTTTATGACGACCGACAGTTGGAAGAGTTGGATGCCATCATGCTGCTCTACCAGGGCATCGGGTATACCGCTATGGCCACATCATTTACTGAGAATATAAATTTAGTAGAATTACGTACTCATTTAAGTTATAAAACATCCTTGCTTTCCGGACATTCAGGAGTTGGCAAATCAACCTTATTGAATCATCTGATCCCGGAGGCCAAACAAAAAATTAATCCTGTTTCTGATTTTTCACAAAAAGGAGTGCATACTACTAGTTTTGCAGAAATGTTCCAGGTGGATAAAGATTCATATATAATCGATACTCCTGGCATTAAGGAACTTGGGCTGATGGAAATTGGAGAAGAAGAGCTTAGCCATTATTTCCCGGAAATGAGGGCTTTGATGGGTCTATGCAAATATCATAATTGTACACATGTACATGAACCCAAATGTGTTGTCATTGAAGCAATAAATGATACCGTTCCCGAATCCCGTTATCTAAGTTATCTAAGCATGCTGGAAAACAGTGATAATCGACGTTAGCGAGCCTTTCCCATAAACTGGGCAAGAAAAGAGAAATTCCAACTCCTAGCCAGCAACCAGGCCCATATCCAGTACTCAACCGAATGATTTTTAATACGTCCCAGTAGTTTATGGAACTCATTGCCCACTGAATAGTTGTTACTGATAACTGCTTGCCTTAGCTCATAGCGAATACGAATACCCAATGCGTGAAACTCTTCTTTGGTACGGCAAAGTTCATAGGCTTTTTGACAGACTTTAAGAGTTGTTGGCAACATTTTACTTTTGGGTTGATACTGTGCTTTAGACATAGATTCCTTATGTACCCGTTTTTTTACCAATACTTTATTTGTGAAACAATATTTGTAATGCCGAGAGGATCTTACCCAAAAATCAAAGTCTTCGTAATAAAGCTCCTCATCATACCCTCCCAAAGTATCTAATACTTCTTTGTCTATCATCATGGTTGGCGTGCAAATAAAATAACGAGCTAGTAGTTGCTTAAAGATATCGCCTTCGGGTACCTGATCCAATATTCGCCCGTTGGAGTCTCTGCGATAATGTGTGCCCTGAATTCTGGACAATTCATCAATATAGTAGGCATCGCAAAAATTAATTCGGGCATCTCCATTTTGCAGGGCGGCCACCCCCTCCTCTACCCTTTCCGGAAGCAAAGCGTCATCTGCGGCCAGGTCAATAATATATTTACCATTTGCCAGGCTCAAAGCTTTGTTAAATGAACGACAGTACCCTTGCTTTATGGATGTAAGTATCTTTCTAAACTTCATCCCAGACTGTTCCATATCATTGATAACTGAAATAGAGTGGTCCTGACTACCATCGTCGACCACAATAATTTCTATGTTAGTATAGGATTGTGCAAAGACTGACTCCAAAGCTTCCCTTACAAACGGGGCTTGATTATGGCAAACCACTATTACCGTTACTAATGGCTGACTCATGGCGATGTGGAGGTATTTTTATACAGATAGGAAAAATCCGTAATAATCGAATTGATGTGCCTGGCTATGGAACCCGGCGACGTAAATATATCCAGGTGGCGTCCCAAAAAGGTTTGATATCGTGCTGGGTGGTTCATTAGAATATCTTCCGAAATAAAGGGTATTTTATGCCTTGGCAGTAACTCTATAAAACCGGCCGAAAGAGCAGTGGGAATCAACATATTTGACCCATGAACACCTACTACTAAATGACTTTGCGCGTAAGTCCTGCACCACTTTTTCTCGTCATCTTCAGTCATGGCTTCCAGGCGTAGATCTTCGAAATATTCAGGGAAAGTTCCCCAGGTGCCTAAACCGGCAATTTTAAACCTCACCTCAGGCAATTCCAGCCTTACTTGTTTTGCTATCTTCTTAATAACTATCAACTGCCGGTAAAGAAACCAAGGTTTCAGCCAGCTTATCGACAATTTCGTCACAACCAAACTTAACCATTCTTCTAATCTGGTCCGTAGCCAAAACCTGTCTTCACGCCATATAAACGTAACACATGGTTGCTTGGTGCTGAACTCTGAAATTCGAAATGGTTCGGTGCGAAAATATTGGAAGAAATCAACTTCCTGATGATTAATGTGGGTGAATACAGGCAACATTTGAAGGGAGTCATAATTGTCAGATACTTGCTGAACAAATGGATCCAAAGAATCTATTTGAAAATCTATATCCCCAAGTGGCAGATCTACTGCCCAGACCTCGGCTACATGGTCAGGAACCATCCAGGCACAACTATCAGGTATCAATACCACCACGCCCTGCGATACCGCCATCTGCTGATAATGAAATGTGTTGAATAATTTCCATACAATATGTCCAAAGCAGGGGTCTAAACAGTTTAGAAGTAAAGCCTGAGTGATCCTCTTTCTAACTTCACGTCTTACTGTAGCGGTAATCTTGAGATCGCGTTTTACCGCCTTGATCAATGGCCTGGCCATCCACTGACCGGCCTTAGATGGGTACCTTGCTATACCATTATTAGTAAATGATATAGGAAATTGCGCCCCATGACCTATTGGCCAATTATGAAAGTAATAGGTGCCACAATTGCTACAGGTCCCCTCACCCAGAATATGAACTCCGGTAAATACATGCTTTATAAACCCACTGTTCTGGTGTGAACATTTAGGACACCTGCTGGGCGGGCTTTTGTATGGTTTCAGGGACCACATACAGACTAATTTAACTACATTTCACGGATCCCCCAGCGATCAAGAGAATAAAGAAACCCTGTCTTTTGTCTACTGCGTCTTGACCTGGAGGACTCAAGCAATGTATACCGTAATTTCGGATTTAATAGTAACGCTCCATAGCTCACATTACTGTGGGCCAATAGCGCACTTTGACAAATACTCAAAGTATGGCAGTCCGCCAAAACCTCTAGTCCCAGTCGGTATCGATCGGGATGTTGCATGTTGGTGTGGATCGCTTCTTCGTTCGCTGAACGAATTGCATCCTGAAAGATCAACTTGTCTTTACCAAATTCTTCAATCAATCGGGTCAGCGCCTTACTATCGTCGGTGGCGATAAAGAACTTCTCAAATTTTTTCGAATTCTTGTCAAGTATCCGCAAATACTGCTCAATGGTTACCGTTTCGACCTCTGTCGGATGATCAGTTCTTCGGACATGAACACCTAATGTGTGGTACTTCTTACATTTTTCGCTTAATAACCTGATGTAAGATTTAATGTGATCCTTTAAAACAAGGCTCTTCACAGCAGTCCTGTGTACCTTCCTAAAATGACTTCGTTTCCAAATTCTTAAAGGATAATTCTCCAGATAATTATTTGGAATTGTGCGCCCACCGTCTTTATCCAGGTCCTGTGTGTAGTAATAATTCCAAAAATTCAAATCGCCGTCAAACTTAACGGGATCAGAATACAGATAAGGCTTGTCTCCAAAGTCGATATAGCTTAGTATATCCAGTTTTTTTGCGAACTGGCGGCCATATATTGCCTGAATCCACAGAGAAAAAAAACCTCGTCGACAGTCTATCCCGAAATGGGCGCAATCACAGTGTGTGCCGGGGCAACGTACGGTGTAAATCACTCCAGGTTGCTTCAAAACTTTGATGCGGGCAGCATTGGGTTTGTTTCTTTTATCCCTTGTCATTCTAATATATTAAGTACAGGTATGTACCTCATTAAATTGAATTGGTTTAAATGATTTTAATATAAGTGGATTTCATGGTAGCAATCCCACCGATTCTCTTTTTAAAGGTTAACAGACCCTCATTTAAGATGCCTTTAACTTCAGAAGTACCCAGATCAATTATATCAACACTTTCTTTGATTGCTTGCTCATACAACTCCGATATCAGGAACACCAACGGGCTTTCCTTATTAAATTTTTTACTGTGAGCTGGATAGAATAGGTACCAACAACGCGTTGTGACTTTGATCACTATTGCAGCTGCGGCCAGGATGTTGCCAAAGCTGGCCGTACAGAGCATGAAATTCATCGGAAGTACCCTGATAACATTCGCTAATGAGTCATAAGTCATCGAGAGACTTTGATTTCGTTCTAACCGGCAAGTCTCAATGAAGTGATATATTTTATTCAATGAGTTTAATGGCTGTAGCTTGAAATCAAATTGTCGGCATTTAGCCAGTTTACGCTTTTCCATAATATGCATCTTGTTACTTAAGGGAAGATTGTCCACCACAATGTGATGGTTGACGCTATGTTCTGCTAAAAATCCGAAATCATACAACACCTTTGCCCAGCTAGAACCGCTATTGTGGAAAGGTGCCGGGTGCTTGAAAACCATATCTTTCAGTCCATAATTGTCAAGCGTTTCAGTTATGAATGAAATGAAATTTGCCGCTACTCCATTTGGAAGTTGCTTCCCATCAAAAGACCCGAAAGGTGCATAGGCCTGGCTTACTGCCTTCCGACCCTGAAAATGGAAGTGGACTACTCCATGTATTTCGGCACTGTCATGGTCGCAAAGCCAAAAAGAGCGCTCTGGCAACTCATACTGACACGCCAGATATTCGCTTCGATGATACAAATTTTGTTCATAGGAAAACTCGTAATGTGAAGGAGGCGTATCGGTAGTAAACTTATAATCCGCGGTTTTTAATTGCATCTTTTAATTTCTCAAACACTACATAATCACGTATATAATCAGTTTCATCAAAATGATCGGATGCAAGACACAGCGCCGTAGCATTTTGATGAAAAATAAAGTGCCCCCAGCACAGAGGCGGCAGATACAAAGCCTGGTGGGGCTCAAGACAAAATTGATGAAATTGACCGTTGAAATCTTCAAGTTCTGCCTCAATAGTACCCTCCAGACAAATCAATAATTGCTCAGAGGTCCGGTGGGCGTGACCACCACGGCGAGTATTTTCCGGAACCTGACTTAGCCAAAATGTCCTTAAGATCTTAAAGGGAATCTTATGATCTTGAATTATTCCCATGGACCCTCTCGAGTCCTCATAACGCTCGGGTGTAATTAAGAAGGGTCCTCTGTAGTCATTCATAGATTCTGTTATGAATATAAAAGGAAGTATCCACAATTATAGATTTATGTAATTAATTTAGCGGGTCAATGAGCTACTTTCCTAATCTGGTGGGATTATTAAAACAATGAGACGAATTGCAACATTAACATCGTTGGTAATCATGGTCATGCTGGCGCCAGCTTTGGCTCAAAAACCTACCTTGAATATGGTGCGACAAGGCATGGATTATATATATAATCTGGATTTTCAAAAGTCACAGGTAGTAATCGCCGAAATTGAACAGACCTTGCAAAAAAGTGCTATTCCCGACTTAATGAAAGCGTTGCAAACTTTTTGGAGATACTATCCTGTTCATCTCGAAGAAGATAAGCTGAAAATCTATCAAAAACATCTAGCCAGTTCGTATTCCAGATCATTAGAGGTTCTCAAAAATGATCCGGGTAACCCAGAAGCAATTTTTTTGGCAATGGCCTCTCAGGGCTTATTGGCAGAAAGCTATTCTGAATCAGGACATAGATTTAAAGCAGTAGGAGCTGCCAGAAGAGCATATAAGTACATTAAAGTGGGATCAAAAATACTTGATCAATCTAAAGAATTCTACCTCACCACAGGGTTGTACAACTATTACCGAGAGTATTACCCTGAGGCTTACCCCATCTACAAACCTTTTATGTACTTTTTTATGAAAGGAGACAAGCAAAAGGGTATTCAACAGCTAGAAGTGGCCGCCAAAGAAGCCTCGATTGCTCATGTAATCGCCCAATATTATTTGAGTTATATATACATGCGCTATGAGTACTTGCCATCCAAAGCATTGCGGCAAGGTAGAAAAATCCATGAGGCATACCCTAATAATGATCTCTTTACTGCCATATTTTTGGAAAGCCTGATAATCAACAAACGATATAAGGAAGCCGAACCGCTAACCAAAAAACTACAGTCTAACCCCAGTCCATATCTTAAGATCTATGGAGATCTGTTTATGGGTGTGATAGAGGAGAAAAGCCATAAAAATTTTGCCAGCGCAGAAAGATTATACCGAAATGCACTTGAACTTAATGATGAATATAATATGAAAAGGTCACACCTGGAAGCAATTGCTTACTTGGGGTTGGGTCGCATCTATGAGTATAAACAAGACCCCAAGGCACGTAAATATTTTAAAGAAGCCTTAAATCAAGCCTATACCAAGTCCATGAAAAATGAAGCAAAAAGTCATCTCAACTAAGCAATAATCCTTATTAAGGTCGTTTAAATCCCGACTGCATCCATATGAAATACTGGGTAATTTTTTTCATCTTCTGCTCCATTTTTAAGACATATTCACAAAGCAGTTTACTTGAGCATCCTACCGGTCTTGAAGTAGTTAAAAAGGGGCTATACTACATCTATAATACCGATACTCGAAAAGCGGAGCAGTATATCCATCTGGTAGAAGAACTCATGCCAAAGCATCCGGTAGGCCCTATGATGAGGGCCTTAAATACCAACTGGAGCTCAAATCCAATAGAATCAGACAGCAAAGAGTTTCGCCAGCTGAACGGTTTTCTGCAATTGGCGTTGGATCGTACCAAAGACTATCTTAATAGAAACCCCGAAGATATAGAAGCAATTTTCTTCGCCATAGCCATTTATGGTTGGCTGGCCCAGTTTTACGATGAAGATGGTCATACATTTAAAGCGTTGAGCGCAGCAAAAAAAGCCTATCATTATATGAAAATCGGATTTGATCTTCTGGACCGCGACCCGGAATTTTACTTTTCCACCGGACTCTACAACTATTATAGAGTTCAGTATCCAGAATCTAATCCTATTTATAAGCCATTTGTATGGTTTTTTCGAAATGGCGATAAAGAATTAGGCCTGCAACAACTGGACCACGCCAGTAAAGAAGCAATATTCACTCGTGCTGAAGCGTCTATGTACCTGGCCCATATTTATTTACGATACGAAGATAAGCCTAAGACTGCGGTGAAGTACAGTGGCGAACTGGTCGATCGATTCTCAGGAAATGTGTTTTTCAAAATCAATCATGGAGAGGCCCTACTTGCTGCTGGTGAGTTCCAAAAAGCATATATTATCATTCAAATGCTGGTTCAGGAAGATAAAGATTTCTACCGCATGTCAGGGGAGATCTTCTATGGTATCTATATGGAAAAACATATATCCGACCTCCCAAAAGCAAAAATATGGTATCAAAAGTCGCTTACAACCGGTGAGCACCTGGGTGCACGAGCTGACAATAAAAAGAGCCTGGCACATGCAGGAATGGCCCGGATTGCGGATGCTCAAGGAGATAAAGATGCCGCTCATGATCACTATAAAAAGGCCATGAAATTAGCTCAATATCATGGGGTGAAAAATGAGGCAAAACGCTATCTTCGAATGAATTGATAACATTACGGTACCGTACACTTTCCCATGAATCACAGGGTATTTACCAAGCAAAAGGCAGTAAGTTTGAGGCTTACGCCTATCCGGTCAAAGATCTGGAGCAGGTACAAGAGTACCTCATTCAATTGCACCGTATCCATTACAAAGCCCGGCATCACTGCTATGCGTACATATTAAGCCCTGAAGCGCTGGATTTCAGGGCATTTGACGATGGGGAGCCCAGGCACAGTGCTGGTGAGCCAATTTTGGGCCAAATACGTTCTTTTGACCTCACCAACGTGCTGATCGTGGTGGTGAGATACTTTGGAGGCACTAAACTTGGAATTGGCGGACTGGTCCACGCATACCGTGAGGCTGCCAAACAGGCTCTTGAAACTGGTATAATCGTAGAGAAAGAGCCCTCTCAATCTTGGGTTTTGACTTTTGATTACCCTGATATGCACGGAGTGATGCACCTGGTAAAAGAGTTAAAGTTGAAAGTATTTAAAAAACGTTTTGACGAGGTTAGTGAAATGGAATTAATGGTGCCGTTGTCCAAGTTGGAATTGTTAAGTGATAGATTAAGGCTACTACCAGGGGTAAAATTAGAAATTAAAAATTAGAAATTGTCCGGGGGATACCAAGAAACTGACATGAATGAAGTCTATATAGCAATTTTACGAGGAATCAATGTAAGTGGACAGAAGATAGTCAACATGGCTGAGTTGCGTCAGTTATTGTCTAACCTTGGATTTCAAGATCTAGATACCTACATCCAAAGCGGGAATATAGTGTTTAAAGCAGATCAGAACTCTGATAAAATTCAAGGGACTATACGAGAAAATATTTTAAGCCGCTTCGGGTTTGAGGTACCTACCCTGGTACTACCTACTGTGGAGTGGGCCATGGTTATTCAGGAGAACCCCTACAAGGATAAAGACCTGGGTAAGTTGCACGTGACCTTCCTGGCCTCCCAACCGGACAAACAACTGATTGAATCCCTGCGGCCTTCACCAAACCCCAACGAAAGTTACCTGGTTAAAGGAAAGGTGATTTACCTGCACTGCCCGGACGGCTACGGGCGTACCAAGATCAATAACATGTTCTTCGAGAGAAAGCTAAAAACCACTGCTACCACTCGTAACTGGAAAACCTGTTTGAAGTTGTGGGAGATGGCTAAGGAAAAGGATTAATAATGTTAAATGGGCCTGTTGATGTTACCTCACATGCCCTTTTCGATCTGGAAAATTATCAGATTTTCACGCCGATGACATTACCAGCACTGACCCAAATATAATTTTAAGGTTCTCAAAGTGCATGCTGAGGATTCCTGATTAGGACTAGGCCAAATTGTCAATCGGTAATTGTAAATCCATAGCGCGTTGTCCCATATTCTTTTAATCACTAATTTGAGATCTCTATTTTGAATCTGAAATTATGAACCTCGCTAACATCATTGAATCCCTCGCAAGCAACCAGCAGGTATTCGAGCACTTACTGTCCGGCCTCGAGCGGGAAACTTACCTATGGAAACCCGGGGCCGATAAATGGTGCCTACTGGAAATCGTTTGCCACTTGTATGATGAAGAGCGAGAGGACTTCAGGGCCAGAGTTAAACATGTTCTGGAGACCCCGGAAAAATCATTTCCTCCATTTGACCCCATAGGCATGGTTAATACACGCAGGTATATCGAACAAGACTACTCGGAAATGGTGGGCAAATTCCTTTCTGAAAGAACGCTTTCTCTGGATTGGTTAAAATCACTACCAGCACCAAAATGGGAGAATGCCACCACACACCATCGAATAGGTCCTATGTCCGCGTGGTTACTACTCAACAGCTGGCTGGCCCATGATTATCTGCATTTTAGGCAGATCACCAGGTTAAAATACCAATTCCTACAAACGCAATCGAGGGAAGATTTAAGCTATGCAGGTGTTTGGTAGTGAGGTGTCTCAGAATAGCATATTGTGGTTTAGCGGGATGTGGCTAAAGATGCTCCTTTGCACCATCTTGGTTGGATGTGGTCAATCAAAGGATTATGCCTTAACTATTGCGGTCGCGGCCAACATGCAATTCGCCATGGAGGAAATTGTCAGTGCTTTTGAAGAGAAAACCAATCTTTCCTGTGCTACGGTGGTAAGTTCCTCTGGCAAACTAACCGCCCAGATCAGCAAAGGTGCCCCTTTCGATGTATTTGTTTCCGCAGACATGAAATATCCTAAGGTGTTGTTCCGGGCAGGCTTAACCAAGCAGCAGCCAGCGGTTTACGCTTATGGAAAATTGGCAATGTGGAGTGTGATCGAAGGACTCCAACCCTCCATTAACCAATTACTATCCCCCGAAGTAAAGCACGTGGCCCTGCCCAATCCGAAAACTGCACCGTACGGCATCGCCGCTATGGAAGTATTGAGACATCATGGCCTTCTGGAATTGATCCAAAAGAAGCTTGTATTTGGAGAAAGTATCTCTCAAACAAATCAATTTATTTTGTCAAGATCTGCGGAGATTGGATTTACCTCAAAGTCAGTGGTGCTTTCTTCTCGAATGAAAAAACAAGGCAGTTGGGTGGAACTCAACCAAGACCTTTATACACCATTGGCACAGGGAGTGGTGATTCTTAGCAATGAAAGACGCCATTTGTCCAAGCAGTTTTTTGATTTTTTGTTTTCCCCTGAAGGGCAAATGATTCTGCAGAAATTTGGATACGACACTCCTCCTGGCGCTTAACATTTGGCGCCCTACGATTGAAGAGGTTACTATCTGGCAAATTAGCCCTCTATACACTATCTTGAAAGTTGATAAAGGGATCAAATGCGAAACAATTTCTCCAAAATTGCCTATATCATTATAGCACTGGGAGCTATTCTATGGATCTCAAGAGATTTTTTCTCATATTCTGACGTCGATTTCAACACTCAAGTACGCCCGATTTTTAATAAAAAGTGCATGAAATGCCACGGTGGTGTGCGGCAAAAAGGAGGGTTGAGTTTCCTTTTTCGTCAAATGGCTCTGGACACGCTTACCTCCGGTAATTTTGCCATTATTCCTGGATCCATTAAGAAAAGTGCCCTAATCCAAAGGGTTCAGGAACAAGATCCCGAGCTTAGAATGCCACCTGAAGGTCCCGGATTAAATGCTGAGGAAATTTCCATCCTGAAAAACTGGATTAAGCAAGGGGCCGAATGGGATGATCATTGGGCGTATGTAACGCCTGATCCTGCAATTGGACCTCCTGACATTCAGGATCGCCGCGTGATAAATGGCATTGATGGATTTGTTATTGACAGATTAGCCAAAGAAGATCTTTGTTTATCGGATGAAGCCGACAAGGCCACCTTACTACGACGCGTGAGTTTGGATCTTATCGGTTTGCCACCACCGGAAATAATAGCCATCAATTACCTTCAGGACACCACCAGTAGTGCATATAGTGAGTTGGTCGAAGATCTATTGGCCTCCAAACATTATGGTGAAAAATGGGCCTCTTTCTGGTTGGATTTAGCCAGATATGCTGATTCTCAAGGTTATCAAAAAGACAACTTAAGACCTACCATGTGGATGTACAGGGACTGGGTGATTGATGCTTTCAATGGAGATATGCCGTTCGACAGGTTTTCTATTGAACAACTTGCAGGCGATCTTCTACCTGAACCTTCAGACAATCAAATATTGGCTACAGCCTTTCATCGAAACACCATGAACAATGATGAAGGCGGTACCGACGATGAAGAATTCAGAGTAGCTGCGGTACTGGACCGGGTGAATACCACATTTGAAGTCTGGCAGGGAACCACTATTGGCTGTGTTCAGTGTCATACACATCCATATGATCCCATCAAACATGAGGAGTTCTACGCGGTTTACGCATATTTCAATAACACCCAGGACAGTGATAAAACCAGTGATGAACCCAATGCTGAACTTCTTTCCGCCCCCCAAAAAGCCTTCAAAGAGCAATATGGTCTGCTGGTTAATCAGTTTAGATCCAATAATGACACTATTAGCAGTGATTACATGAAGACTTTAAGACATTACCTTTCAATTCAACCTGTTGCAGTGCCAATTATTAAAGAGTTACCCGCAGACTCTTCCAGAACATCCCATGTATTTGTTCGTGGCAACTGGTTGGTTCATGGCGACGAGGTCCAACCCAAAGTTCCTCAAGCATTGAATAAATCTCTTTCTCAAAATCCTGGCAATCGTCTGGAACTTGCTGAGTGGTTAGTGGATCCAGCAAACCCGCTGACCGCCAGAGTTATAGTTAATAGATTTTGGGAGCAACTTTTTGGATTAGGGCTGGTAGAAACTCTTGAGGATTTTGGTAGTCAGGGATCTCCCCCAACCCATCCTGCCCTGTTGGACTGGCTGGCAGTTCAGTTTTTGCACCAACATCAGTGGAGTATCAAGTCACTGTTAAAACAAATGGTGATGTCGGCAACTTACCGGCAGTCATCTGTGGTGAGCCCGGAGTTGTTGCAAGTGGATCCGTACAACAAACTGTTGGCCAGAGGCCCCAGAGTAAGATTGTCCGCAGAACAAATAAGGGACCAGGCCTTGGCCGTAAGCGGATTACTTAATAACCGGGTGTATGGACCAAGCGTTATGCCACCTCAACCGGATGGGGTCTGGAATGTGATCCGTCATGTAGGAGGCTGGGAAACTTCTGTAAATTCAGAGGACCAAAACCGGCGTGCATTATACACATTTTGGCGCAGGGTGAGTCCATATCCTTCCATGACCACCTTTGATGCCACCAGCAGGGAATTCTGTGTGTCAAGGAGAATTCGAACCAATACTCCGCTACAAGCGTTTGTCACCCTCAACGATCCGGTTTTTTTTGAAGCCGCCAGATCATTGGCAGAGAACATGCTTATTGAGGCAGATGAGCTGGAAGGTCAAATAAACTTTGGATTTAATCAGGCCTTTTACAGAACTCCTACAGCTCAAGAGTATCTGACTATGAAGTCATTATTTGAGAAATCACTGAAATTGTATCAGGAACAACCCCATGAAATTGAAGCCATAACCAGCAATATTGATATACATACCCCGGAAATGGCTGCCATGATCAATCTAGCAGCGGTAATTTTAAACCTGGATGAAATGATCACCAAAGGATAGGATGAAACTAGTCGAAGAGCTTTTCCATCGAGAGAGTGAATATCTAACACGCAGACACTTTCTGAAGCAAGGATCACTGGGGTTGGGTGCAGCGGCAATGGCCTGTCTGACTGGTTGTCAGCGTCCTATGCTATATGGACTAGAGGAAAAGTCCTTGCTCGAAACACCACAAGTGGTCCCCAGGGCCAAGCGAATAATATTTCTGCATATGGCAGGAGCTCCCTCTCAATTAGACCTATTTGACTATAAGCCCTTACTACACCAACTGGATGGAAAACCATGCCCTGAATCGCTACTGGAAGGGAAGAGATTCGCATTTATTACCGGCACTCCTGAAATGCTCGGCCCGCAATTTAGTTTTAATAAATATGGTGAATCGGGTACATGGGTTTCTCAATTGCTACCTCATTTCACACAGGTAGTGGATGATGTGCAATTTATGAAGGCAATGCATACCGAAGAGTTTAATCATGCACCAGCACAGCTTTTCATGCATACTGGAAGTCCAAGGCTGGGAAGACCCTCGTTTGGATCTTGGGTCAATTATGGATTGGGTTCTGAAAACGAAAACCTTCCCGGATTTGTGGTTCTGGTATCCGGTAACTCGCAGCCCAGTGGTGGCAAAAGTCTTTGGGGCAGCGGATTCCTTCCATCCGTATATCAAGGAGTAGAGTTAAGATCAAAGGGGGATCCTGTCTTGTATGTTTCAAACCCGGCTGGCGTCCCAAGAAATGTTAGACGAGTGGTCACCGATGCCATTAACGAGATCAATGAGTCAGCTTATCAGGAGGTGGGTGATCCGGAGATCCTTACCCGGATGGCCCAATATGAGATGGCCTTCAAAATGCAAATGTCTGTGCCTGAGGCTACTGATATTCAGAGTGAACCCGACTATATTCACCAACTGTACGGGACAGAACCGAATAAAGTATCATTCGCCAATAATTGTCTGTTGGCACGTCGATTGGCAGAACGTGGTGTGCGATTTATCCAGCTATACCACCGAGGTTGGGACTCTCATGGTAGCAGTGAGTTTGAGAACCTACACGGGGGGTTTGTAAAACGTTGTGGTGAAATTGATAAACCTATGACGGCGTTGATTTTGGACTTGAAACAAAGAGGAATGTTGGAAGATACTTTGGTGGTATGGGGCGGCGAATTTGGTCGTACGCCTATGCAAGAGAATCGCATGGGAAAAACCAACCCATTTAAAGGACGAGATCATCATGGCAATGCCTTTACCATGTGGATGACTGGAGCGGGGGTTAGGAAGGGCATCACATATGGAGAAACGGATGAGATAGGATATAATGGAATTAGCGGACGCATTCACATACATGATTTACAGGCCACTTTGTTACAGCTGCTCGGACTTGATCATGAGAAACTCACCTATCATTTTCAGGGTCGCGACTTCCGATTGACCGATGTACATGGAAAAGTAGTCCAGGATATAATTACCTGAAATCTTCGCTACTTCTTTTGCCTGATCATCAACAATGTGTAAGATTGTTAATGGTTCTAATGTTAACACCAAGATTCTTTGGAATTCTATACTTATCTCTATTACTTCTTCCTGTTCATGTAGCAGCGCAGAATTTTACCGTAGAAACTATAGCATTACTTCCTCTAGAGACCAAAGAATCATCCGGTCTTATTTTTTTGAATGATAAAATCATCACGCACAATGATTCTGAAGCCATACTCTATGAGCTAGACCCTGATAGTGGTGAATTAATACGAGAATTAATTGTGGAGAATGCCAGCAATGGGGACTGGGAAGACCTGTGTATTGACCAGCAATACATTTACATAGGAGATATTGGCAACAACAATGGAGACAGGACAGATTTAAAAATATATCGTATATCCTTACTGGAATATTTTCAAAGCAGCAATGACACAGTATTAGTGGATACCATCCGGTTTTCCTACCAGGACCAGGTAAATTTTGACTCTAATTCATTAACCAATTTTGATGCAGCAGCCCTCATTTCCATTGAAGACAGTCTATACATTTTCACAAAGAATCGTGGCGATTTCTATACCAATATTTATTCTATTCCTAAAACTCCAGGAGACTATCAAATCAAACGGGTTGGCAGAATCAATTCCATGGGCTTAATAACCGGAGGGGTTCATAACCCGTTATCACAGGAGATTATGCTGACAGGTTATATCCTGACAGAACCTTTTTTGTTGCGAATTTCAGATTTTACGGGAAATGATTTTACCAGTGCACGAATAGACAGAATGACCTATCAGGTTGCCGGTTCCTACCAAATAGAAGCAATAGAAGCAATTAATGATATGGACTACTATATCACCTCCGAGACCAATACACTCGGTGACGCCACCCTGATGCGTGTGAATACTGATTTCGTGGTAAGCACTAAGAATCCAATCACTCCGGATATAAGGATCTTCCCCAATCCGGTCACTAGATTACTGAAAATTAGTGGTTTACAAAACCCGGGAGAAACTGGCATGTCACTTATTAATACCATGGGCAAACAAGTATTTCACCATAATACAGTGACAACAATACCTTACGAATCCATAAAATATGATCTTACCGGGGTACCTGGAGGATTTTATTTAATGAGATTTACCGCACAGGGTGTTGATATATCGCGCAAATTGATAATTGGGCAAACTGGATTTTAGTATTATTGATCTGTGAGATCAATTCCACCACAGGTGCATATGCGCAATATCATCTCGATCCGGTCCAGGCCTGATTCCATGTGTTTTATCATCGATGTGATAATTGAGCACCATAAAAAACCCCGGTAAGGAAGTTATTGAGCAAGCTGGGTGATCTCCAATTAGAGACATCGGACCGGGTGCCACCTCCACGGTAAGCTGCCCTTCTCCAGTGGGGGAGGCAATGATGTTATTAAATTCACCGTTCCCACCACCTAGTGCACCCATTCCAACAAGCTCATTTTCGATGCTCACAGATTGATCAGATTCCTTCCGTTTGTCTAAGAGAAGATGCCAGACAGTGTAGACTCCGTTTGGGATTAAACCGGAAAAGGAAAGCGAATATTTAGTAATTTCTCCGTCACAACTTGCCGTTGCAGTACCTTTTGCCTGACGCCACTCACCTAGTGTCAAATGATGGCCATCAGGAGCTTCAATTGGATAAAGTTCGCCGATTGGCTCCTCAAATACATTTCGGGCATAAACAAGTTCGGCATCGTCCACAGGCATATCTCCATCAGCATTTTTTAGCTCACCAAATGTATCTGTATCATCATAAACCAACACCGCCTCCACCGGAACCAATTCAAAAGTAAAATCAGTTTGAGCAGTACTACCGGCCTTTACCGTTACATTTTTAATGTCAGACCCTTGAACTTTTCCGGCTAATGGTGGAGTGACGGTTACCTCATATGAACCTTCTGAAAGATTGGCAAATTCATAGGCTCCGTTGTTGTCAGTATTTGATCTGACCTTAAAAGTACCTGCTTGCAATAAGTTTACCCCCACACCGCTATAAACCTGACCGTCGTCCTGGGCTACCACACCCTTGATGTCACCCGAACCTGCGGGTGCAATTGGAGCCCCGTCATCGCTACTGGAACATCCTATTAATAGTGTTAGGCATATAACTGTTAACACTGTTGTATACCAGTTCTGGTTTGTATGCAAACTGCTCGATGATAGGTGGTTTGTTGTCATGATGATAAGGGTTTAATTATTTGGTGCTCCATTGTTAAATTAATAAAAATATCTTAGAACCCTATCGGTATGGGATACGCAGAGCGTTTGGGATATTTTGTTAGTAAGTACAATTTTCCTGGTAAGGTAACCCAATGCAATTATATCTTTACCATAAAGTGGCGAAGGGAGGAAGTCAATATTATTTGATCAGTAATTTTTGAACCAAATTGATGCTTGAATTTTTTAAACGCATTAAATAAAACCCCGCGGTTGCTTTGGTTATGGGTATCTCCAGTGTTCGCGCAGGACCGCCATCTAAAGAGCGCTGCCAAATAATTCTTCCTTCAATGCTTTGTAATTGCAATACACTTTCACCTTTTAAGGCTGGTAGTTCCACATTTAAGGCAGTTCCATACACGCCAGGGTTGGGATACACTTTAAGTGATGTTTGATTAACATCTTCACTTGTACTTGTTATCAGGCCCTCAAAGTATTGTTCGGCTTTGATAAAAGCACTTATCCCGATTTGTTCGCCGATAAGTCGTCCGGGTATATCATCAGCGGGCGGATGAATCCCTCCCCAGATCCTGGAAAGACTGCATTGATCTGAGGCATCTCGGTAGGTCGCCCATTGTAAAGTCAAATCCACGCTGGGACCATCTTCGAAAACAAGAAATTCATTCTTTGGGGCTATAAACTCACCCAATCCTCCGGGAAAGAACGGATCACCGGTAAGCGCTGTTAATACTTCGGCAGCCGCCCGGCTGTAGGTACTGTGACCAGATATATAACCGGCAAATGGGGGGGTAACAAAGGAAGGTCGTTGATATGGCCACCAGTTATATGCTAAAATCCATCCTACTCCTGCAACGTCAGTATTGGGATCGTTGATGAAGTCTGGACCGCGCCAGGCAAACAGTTTTATACCACCTACATGCTTATCTAGCGCCCCTGCCAACGGATCACCTGGGTTTATCTGTTCAATATACCCAGGTATCAAATTAATGCCCTTTATGCTATAATTTGGTTGTCCCGGGTCTGAACTTTGACCACCTTGAATTGCCATCCCACGGATTGCCGAAATCGGCCGGATATAGTCATACCATCCTTTAATTCCCCAGGCAGATATGGCTGCATCATGCATGGCCCCTGCCAAAATAAAATAAGCTTTTACATCCCATTCAAGATCATCGATAATTGACCCCTCCCCGTTAAAACGTTTTTCCAATAATGGATGATCGTTTACATAATTTAAAATTACAAACCAGTGGCCCGGAGGTGTTTCTGAGTCTGGGCCATCAGCCCAAAACTCAGCCAGTACTCGGGTGTAGTCACCCCTTGGAACCATTTGTGCAACGTATGGTTGACCAGTAACAGGATTGAGCGGATGACCCATACTGGCATCCCCTCCTTCCAATAAATTATAAAATTGTTGTTGTTCTGCATCTGAAGTGGGCAACTGGTTGATATTTCCAATGGTTGCCGGGGAAATATCCCACATTACCCCATCATTAGGGTCCAACTGTGACGACCACACCGAGACTAAACTAAAGCCCCATTTATATTGATCAGTGGTCCCGTCACCATCCGCAATTAAATAGGGAGGTGATCCCGGATCATGATAAACCAGATATTCTCCATCCTCTCTTTGATAAGTGGTAAGATCATTTTGTGTTAAAGCAAACGGGACTACATCTCCCCATTCAGGGCTAAGAAAATCGGGAGTGTTGTTAAACGGTATGGAGTTGCCCGCTTGGTCGATAAATACACCCGGAAATGTCAAAGGCTGCCAACGATTAAAATCGACTAGGAACGGCAGGCCCGGATTGCCGGGATTTAACACTATTAATGGAAGATTTACCGGTTCATAATGCAAATTCTCATACTGATTCTGCTCATTTGAGCCGTCCACCAGTCCAAATTGAATCAGGCATTGAGCAATATGGTTCCCTACAGCAGCAGCAGGTCCATTTATATAATCAGTGGTCGTAATGCTTGTATTATAGCCCAAGGCTGACATCAAAGAGTCAAAACGCTGCAACGATTCATCAGCCCCTGGTGAATACAAAAAGCGGTGAGTCAGTAAACGATAGACTGCATAGCTAATTGCCTCCTCTTGGGCAGCTTTCAAGTCACTGACAGCGCCAACCTTACCAAAAGAACAGAAATAGTCACCTACTGAATGGCCGGTAAAATAAGTGGAAGCCTCGGGATGGTAAACCGCCCAGGAGTCGTACATGGCCACAGAAGTATGAAACAGATTCCTGGCATGGACAGTGGGTCTGGCAAAATCATTTCTGATAGCTTCCAGCAGTACCTCATTCCATTTTCTTGCCACGGAATGCTGAGCACCAAGGTTTACCGCCAAAATATTTAGCAGACAAAAAATGACTGTCCTTATAAAGAATCGCTCCATTAGTTACTTTCTTCCTATAAATTAAGGAATATATGTCGTAAAACTGACATTTATTTTCACCTATTACAACCTGCTCCGGGCTGTTTTAAATCATGTGTAAGAATGTTTGACCATTAGAGACTAGTATTTTATCCAGTTAATCATTATGATAGCTGTATGAATAGTTAAAAGCGAAAAACAGACTGATGAATTCATGGGGTTTTACCATATTGGCATGTCTGGTTTGTGCATGCTCGAATCCTAAAGCCGAAACGTCCACTCCTCCTCCAAACATTATATTATTTTTAGTGGATGACCTGGGTTGGCAGGATACTTCTGTTCCTTTTTGGGACCGTAAAACTCCATTTAATCAGCGTTATAATACCCCTAATATGGAGCGGCTGGCCTCGCAGAGTATGAAATTCACCCAAGCTTATGCCACCCCGGTTTGCTCGCCAACGCGGGTCAGTCTTTTGACTGGAATGAATGCTGCACGTCACCGGGTAACCAACTGGACCTTGCAACCAAACCAAATAAAACCCATGGAGACCAACCATGAATTCCTGGAATTCCCTCTGTGGAATGTAAACGGGCTTTCACCTGATTCAACCCTTCCAAATTCAGTATTCGCCACCACATTGCCGGAAATTCTACAAAATAATGGATACTTTACCATTCATGTGGGTAAAGCACATTTTGGTGCAATTGGTACTCCGGGAGAAGACCCTTTGAATCTGGGTTTTAACATTAATATTGCCGGACATGCAGCTGGAGCTCCAAAAAGTTATTATGGTTCCGAGAATTTTGGCAATACTCCTGAGTTTCAAGATACCCCCTGGCCAGTTCCTGGCTTAGACGAATACCATGGTGAAGAAATCTTTCTAACCGACGCTCTTACCAATGAGGCCCTAAATACGTTGGAGGAAAGTACCAAACCATTTTTTCTTTACATGGCATACTATACGGTACACACACCAATCATGGCTAATCCAAAATATCTAAACCGTTATTTAGAAATGGGGCTTGACTCCATAGAAGCCAGCTATGCATCTATGATAGAAAGTATGGACCAGAGTGTAGGAACCATCTTGGACTATCTCGAGGAAAAACAAATCTCAAAAAATACAGTAATCCTTTTCATGTCGGATAATGGAGGTCTAAGTGCCATTGCCCGAGGAGGGGAGCCACACACACACAACAAGCCCTTATCCAGTGGAAAAGGCTCTATACATGAGGGAGGAATCCGGGAACCCATGATGGTTAAATGGCCTGGAGTGGTTCAACAGGGATCAAAAAACGCCAATTACTTGATAATCGAAGATTTTTTTCCCAGCATTCTGGAAATAGCAGGTATTGATCAGTATAAAACTGCTCAAACTGTTGATGGCATAAGTTTTGTACCCTTGTTAAAAGACAACCACCTAAGGACGCTGGATAGGCCGTTATACTGGCATTTTCCTAATGAATGGGGACCTACCGGCCCTGGTATAGGCGCCTTCAGTGCAGTACGAAAAGGTGATTGGAAACTCATCTACTACCATAAGGACCAACGATTTGAACTATTTAACATCAGCAATGATATAGGGGAAACCACAAATTTGGCTGAAAGCCAGCAAAAAATGCGTAAGGATTTAGCAGCGCTATTAACCAGTTACTTGTTGTCGGTGAATGCACAAATGCCCAAAAACAAACAAACTGGAGAACTCATTCCGCTGCCAGGCTAAAATAATACAAGTGCGGAGGCTGTAAAATCTTAAGCAGCTTTTGCGGATGTAGAAATTAATCGCCAAATTTAAGGTTCAATACCAGGAAAAAAACTACAATAGAACTTTATAAGCCCTAAGACATGAAATTAAAGCATAATGAAACCGCATTTACCCGTAGGAAATTTTGTAAGACTTCCGCTATGGTCGGAGGTGGACTGCTGGCTGCTACTCTGCCAGTAGGTGTTAGTGCACAAGTGGCCGGATCAGATAGCATCAAGGTTGCCCTAGTGGGCTGTGGTGGCCGCGGAACCGGAGCTGCCATTCAAGCGCTCAGCACTGAAATACCTGTACAATTGGTTTCCATGGCTGATGCATTCCAGGATCGACTTGATCAAAGTCTGACAAATATACTAGAGGAGTTTCCTGATGATAAAGGCAAAGTAAGTGTTCCTGAGAAGAATAGATTTGTGGGTTTTGAAGCCTACAAAGCGGCCATCGATCTAGCAGATGTGGTTATTCTGACTACACCTCCAGGGTTCCGCCCCCAACACTTTGAATACGCGGTAAATTCAGGCAAACATGTTTTCATGGAAAAACCGGTAGCTACAGATGTACCCGGTATAAGACGGGTCCTAAAGGCAGCACAGGTAGCCAAAGAAAAGAAACTCAACGTAGTGGTGGGCTTGCAAAGGCACTACCAAACCAGTTACAATTTGATCTATGATAAATTACAGGCAGGTGCTATCGGAACAATCACCGCAGGGCAGGTGTATTGGAATAGTGCTGGGGTTTGGGTGAAAGACCGACAGCCCGGACAAAGTGAATTGGAGTATCAAATGCGTAATTGGTATTATTATGTTTGGCTTTGTGGAGATCATATTTTGGAGCAACACATTCATAATATCGATGTGGCCAATTGGTTTATAGGCGAATACCCGGTATCAGCCCAGGGCATGGGAGGCCGTGAGGTCCGCACCGGTCCAAAGTTTGGAGAAATATTCGATCACCATTTTGTGGAATTCGTTTATCCAAGTGGGGCGGTTATCGCCAGCCAGTGTCGTCATCAACCGGGCACCATGAACAGGGTGACAGAGGTATTCCAGGGTACTAAAGGAACCATTGACATGTCCACAAACTCCATTAAGTCATTTGATGGAGAGGAATTATTTAAACATAACGCCAGAAAAGATCCCAACCCTTATCAGGTAGAACACAACCGGTTGTTTGCATCGATCCGAGATGGTGAAGTGATAAGCAATGCTGAGAATGGCGCTTATAGTACTCTTACGGCAATTATAGGTCGAATGGCTACCTATTCAGGTCAGGTCATTACCTGGGATGAGGCCCTAAAGTCAGACAAGAGCCTGGTACCGGCCAACCTATCATGGGATAGTCAACCACCAGTAATGCCTGATGAAAAGGGATTGTATCCTATTCCAGTTCCTGGTAAAACCAAGGTGTTGTAGAATCTCAGATCTATGATCTCTAATCTTTGAGATTTGAGATTTGAGATTTGAGATCAGAGATCTTAACAATGCCAAGTCGCCTTAATTTTTGGAAGATCTGGTGACAGACCCAGGCATCTGTGGCCGCATATCGTGCCTGTTTAGTAGTTAACCGGTCTTTTTCCCAGTTGGAGGTTTGCTGTGATTTGGAGATCCTGAAGCCCAGGAATGTTGCCGTCAAATTCCTTGCTCCTTCCCTGACCACACCCATACCCTTGGCTACTTCATTCAACTCTATAACCCCACATGGTTCGAACTTAGCCAATTTCCTAAGCTCATTAAGGTCATCCCTGATGCTGACCCCCACTTTGAGCAAATGATCACTACTAAACACTTCCTGCAGTGCTCCGGGAAAACCTAATTTATTCAATCGAATTAAAAATACTTTTTCTGCAAGGGCTAGTTGCAATAATGCAACCCGGTGATAAACACCTTTTCTGAAGGCGGGCTTGGTTTCTGTATCAAAGCCCAAAAATGAAGCTTTTTCCACTTCCTTCATGGCATTGGCAAACCCTTTGATCGTGTCCACAACAACTATACGACCCTGGTACCCCTGTAGTGGCAATTGATTTACCTCCTCTTTGGTAATGTCAGACGGGAAAATCATACCATTTCCTCCACTTCTATTGTCTGCTCTTGGGATTCATTATATCGGATCTTTATCCCCATAAATCCCACTAGCATGGTCATAAAGGGGCTAATAATATTGAAGAAACTAAACGGGGCGTATACCATGGTGGCAACCCCAAGAACGGAAGCCTGAGTAGCTCCACAGGTATTCCAAGGGACTAAGACAGAGGTAACTGTGCCAGAGTCTTCCAGCACCCGACTTAAGTTTTCCGGCTTCAACCCTCTTGTGCGGTAGGTGTCCGCATACATCCTTCCTGGCACTACAATGGCCATATATTGATCAGAAGCTGTTACATTGAAAAATACACATGTGGCCACTGTAGAAGCAATTAAGGAACCGGTACTTCTAGCCAATTTGATGACTTCAAAAGCAATCCGCTTTAAAAGCCCTCCTGCCTCCATAGCTCCTCCAAAAGTCATGGCGCACAAGATAAGCCAAACGGTATTCAACATACCGCTCATACCTCCGGAGGTTAGCAGCTCGTTGACCATGGTATGGCTAGAGGTGATTTCAACATTTCCATACATCGCTTGCATCAATCCAACATATGATGACTTTAGATAGTGGTCTTGAATGCCTGATACTTCATTTACGATCTCCGGTTGTAAAATAAGTGCACAAAGGCCTCCCGACAACACACCAACCAAAAGTGCCGGTAATGCCGGGACTCTTTTTATGATCATCACAATGACCGTCAACGGCACCACAAATACCCACGGGGTAATGTAGAATTTTGATTCAATGGCAGCCAATACTTCTTTTACATCCTCCACTGATCCACTGGCATCCGAGTAAAATCCAATAATCAGGTAGATGAAAAGAGCAATAAAAATACTGGGAATAGTAGTAATGGCCATGTAGCGAATATGGGTAAATAAATCGGTACCGGCCATGGCTGGAGCCAGATTGGTGGTATCGGACAAGGGAGACATCTTGTCACCGAAATAAGCACCACTGATAATGGCTCCGCCTATCACTCCCTCCTGCAAACCCAATGTTTGGCCTATCCCTAACAGGGCAATACCAACGGTGGCAACTGTAGACCATGAACTACCGGTGGCCAATGACACCATGGCGCATATCACACAGGCTGCTACCAAAAAAATCGTAGGATTCAGGATTTGTAAACCGTAATAGATCATTACCGGAATTATACCGCTGATTAACCAGGTTCCTGCCAAGGCGCCAATTAACAATAAGATTAAGATAGATGACATGGCCGAACTAATGCTTTTTACCATTGCTTTTAAAATTGCACGCCAGTCTATCCCTAGTCGAATTGCAATTACACCGGCTATGGAAGCACTAAGCAACAAGGCAATCTGGTTGGACCCGTCCAATGAACCTGAACCAAATAGATAAACATTGGTACCAAGCATAACCACTAGTACTGTTATAGGGATGAAAGCTTGCAGTAAACTGGCTTGACGGGGGGTATTATCGGGCATGGATTATTCGATAGCTAGTAAGTTAAACATTTTCATCATTTAAACATATCGGACCCACCAAGTAAGCCCAACCAGACTCCATGGTGTCACACCCATACTTCTTAATATCAAACCTTCTCCTGGCCTTGGGAAGTTAAAATCCTTACCTAACCTGAGAGATTTTAGTAATCTTTCAAAATTGCCTACATTGAGGTACGAATGAATATCAATACTACTGATACTTCCAAATTTCCCTGGATCCTGATCCCCGGTTTGTGACCATCTAGCTCAACCCGCATTCAATCGTTCGACTCATTTTACTGATCTTACAATAGTTACTTTCAATTAATGTGAGGCCATCAATTTAATACAATATTATGCCGATAAAGACACCATTTCACCCTAGAACCTCAGTACTCAACAACAACCTTGACTGGAAGGATTGGGGTGGTTATTTCGCAGCTAATTCTTACAATGTAGTAAACGACTTTGAGTATTATGCCTTCAGGCACTCAGCTGGGTTAGTCGATATCACGCCCCTATTTAAATATAAACTAACCGGCAAGGATGCTTCTCTGTTTCTGTCCAGGCTAATGGTTAAAAACATTGGCAAGCTGAAGCTGAACCAGGCGACTTATTGCTGCTGGTGTGATGATAGAGGCATGGTAATAGATGATGGTACGGTTATGCGGTTTGGAGAGGATGAATATTTAGTAACAGCGGCAGATCCATCGTACTCATGGTTTTCAAGATTTATCAAAAAACTTGATGTCCATATCGAAGATATTACAGACAGCTATTGTGGTTTGGCTTTACAAGGACCAACATCCAGGGACATACTAAAGCTCATGTGTGATGCTGACTTAGATAGCTTAAAATTTTTCTGGACCACAAGTGCTAAAGGCGATGGATTTGAATTCAAAATTTCCCGAACAGGCTATACTGGAGATTTGGGCTATGAACTGTGGATAGAAAATAAAAATGCATTGAAATTATTCGATGCCGTCTGGAGTGCAGGCCAAGACTACAACATAAGAATGTCCGGTATTGCTGCGCTGGATATCGCCAGAATTGAAGCAGGCCTTCTTATGAACGGAGTAGATTATCACAGTTCATTACATGCACTCATTCCGGAGCAAATGAGCACACCCTATGAGCTTGGACTTGGCTGGACTGTTAATTTGCACCGGGAACCATTCCTAGGACAAAGGGCATTGAAGGAAGAAAAGAAGAAAGGGTCTAGATGGTCCACTGTTGGCATTGATATCAATTGGCCTGACTTAGAGGAATTATACAATAAACATGGTCTCCCGCCTCACACGGTCGCTGGTGCATGGAGGCAATCTGTACCAATATACCATAGACAACACCTTTCCAAACAAATAGGCTATGCGACCAGTGGAACATGGTCACCCACGCTTAAAAAAAATATTGCAATAGTTACAATTGAGATCGAACATGCCAAGCCGGGGACAGAAGTAAACTTTGAAGTTATGGTGGAGCATCAAAGAAAGACTGTCAGGGCAACTGTAGGCAAGCCCCAATTTTTTAATCCAGACAGAAAGCGGTCAATCCTTAAAAAACCAATGCCATGAGCAAAAAATATGATGCAATTATTATTGGCGGCGGTCACAATGGATTGATCAATGCTGCTTATCTGGCTAAAGCAGGAAAAGACGTTTTGGTTTTGGAAAAAAGACATGTACTTGGTGGTGCTGCTGTTTCAGAAGAGATATACCCAGGATTCACTTTTTCGGTATGTAGCTATGTAGTTAGCCTTTTTAGACCGCATATTGTCAGAGAATTACACCTGGCAAAACATGGCTATGACATCATTCCAATGGATGCCTCATTCCAGCCACTTCCTGACGGAGATTTGGGCTTGTGCAGATGGGGAGATGGTGCGCGCTCGAGGAGGGAAATTGCGCGATTCAGCAAAAAGGACTCAGAGGTTTATGGTGAATTCAGCAAGGTAATGACTCATATGGCCAAGTTGGCCAAAGAGGTGATAGATTATCCTGCTCCAGACGTAGCTTCTATAAACCCAAAGGAACTTTCTGCCTTGTTGAGAATGGGAAAAGCATTTAAAAACCTCGGGCCAGAATTACTCCATATGAACACCAAACTGCTTACCATGAGTAGTGCAGATTTTCTTGATCTCTGGTTTGAATCAGAAGTGCTCAAAGGACCGATGGCTGTGAGCGGAATAATAGGAACCTTCCTGGGTGTTCGTTCACCAGGTACTGCTTATGTCCTTCTTCATCATTACATGGGCGAATTGGACGGTGCTTTCCGCTCCTGGGGTTTCTCAAAGGGTGGAACCGGCGGAGTGAGCAATGCGTGCGCCAGTGCTGCTAAAAGTTATGGAGCAGAAATTAGAACCAACGTTAATGTTTCCCATGTGAAAATTAAAAATGGAAAAGCAACTGGAGTTGTTTTAGTTAACGGAGATGAAATCGATTCCAAAATTGTAGTTTCGAATCTTGATCCAAACCGTACCTATTTGAAAATGATCGGGGAGGACAATCTTGCCCCCGAGATCACCACAGAGATCAAGAGATTTAAGATGCGCGGAAGCTCAGGCAAAGTCAATTTCGCCCTTAGTGGAGTACCCAACTTCTGCAAGAAACGCGACGGCCTGGACTTCATGAAAGGTGATATAGCTATTATTCCCAATATTGATTATGCGGAGAAAGCTTATGACCAGGCAAAGTATGGTGAGTTTTCAGAAAGACCCTACATCAATATTGTTGTCCCATCCCTAACCGACCCCACATTGGCGCCTCCGGGCAAACATGTGATGTCCTGTTTTGTTCAGTATGCTCCCTATAATATCAAAGAAGGGCCGGAGCATTGGCCAAAGCTGGCTGACAAATTCGGTGATGCTGTGCAAAATACTATCAAAGAATATGTGCCTGATATAGACAGTTTGGTAGAATATCGGCAAGTAGTTACACCATGGGATTTACAGGAAACTTTTGGGCTTACAGAAGGCAATATTTTTCATGGTGAACTCACCCTGGAGCAACTCCTCTTTCAGCGTCCAATCTCCGGATACGCGAAATATAAAACACCAATTGAAAATTTATGGATGTCGGGTTCAGGTACCCATCCTGGTGGCGGAATCATGGGATCGGGAGGCGAGTTATCAGCAAAGTCAATCTTAAAAGAATAAAGTAAATGAGCAAGTATGATGTAATCGTAATTGGAGGAGGACACAATGGGCTTACCACAGCTACCATTCTTGCAAAAAAGGGGAAGAAGGTACTGGTCGTCGAAAAGAGAAATATCCTCGGTGGAATAGCAGCGGGAGAAGAATTTCATCCTGGTTATGCTACAACAGGGTTGTTGCACGACACAAGCGGTGTGCGATCGGAAGTTGTAAAGAGCCTTCAACTTGAAAAGCATGGATTGAAGATTGAGAACAATCGGGCTGACGTGACGATTCTGTCCAAAGATGGGAAAAGTGTCACTGTCCAATCAGACATAAATGCAACAGCAGCAACAATCGGCGAATTCTCCGAAAAGGATGCTGAAGCTTACAAAGCATACCAGGAGTTCCTTAAAAAAATTAGCAAAGTCATCAATGATTTGATGGACAATCAGCCTCCAAATTTAGATGTTGAAAAGTTGACAATGGCCAGTTTAGTAGTATTAGCCAAAAAAGGGATGATGCTCAAGGGGCTGGGGAATAAAACCATGATGGAATTGCTCAAGGTAGCTCCCATGTGCGTGGCAGATTTTTTGAATGAAAAATTCCAAACAGATTTTCTTAAAGCAGGCATAGCCGCGCCTGCGCTGTACGGATCCTATGCTGGTCCATGGTCGGCATATTCCACTATTAACCTGCTGCTTTGGGAATGTGCTTCCAGAAATAGTATTAAAGGCGGGCCACAAGCGCTTGTTGACGCATTACAAAAGGCAGCTGAACAAGTAAAGGTTGAAATTCGAACCGAAGCAGAAGTTGAAAAAATATTGTTGGATGCTGAAGGAGTGGTCAACGGTGTGAGATTAAAAGGTGGCGAAGAAATCAGTGCTATGAATGTTGCGGCTTCCTGCACACCAAAAGAAACATTCCTGAATTTGTTTGATGATTTCGAACTTGAATACCAACTGGATTATTGGATTAACAAAGTACGAAGTAGAGGCACCACTGCAAAGGTCAATTTGGCAATAAATAAAGCGGTCGAATTAAACGGCAAAACTGTTGAATACGCCAGGACAGGAAATTCCTTTAATGAAATGGAAAAGGCTTTTGATCCTGTGAAGTACAAGAAAGTAACAGATGCACCATTCCTAGATATTCATGTTCCTACCAGCTCTGATCCTTCTTTAGCACCAGATGGTCACAGCGTTATTTCAGTATTAGTTCATCAAATCCCTTATGATTTTGAAGCTGGGTGGTCAGCAAAAGCTAAAAAGAAACTAGGTGAGAATGTACTCAAAACACTTGAAATATATTCACCTGGACTAGCTAAAGCCGTGGTGAGTATGGAAGTCCTTTCGCCCACTGATTTTGAAGAACGATATAACTTGACCGAAGGCCATATTTATCATGGAGAGCATTTTGTGGATCAACTGATCACACGTCCCATTCCAGCTTGCTCAAATTATGCTACCCCGGTTTCTGGTTTATACTTGTGTGGCAGTGGCTCGCATCCGGGAGGTGGCATTACCTGTGCACCGGGAAGTATGGCGGCAGCAGCCATTCTTAAATAGGTTTATTGAATGAGTGAGTTGGTGAATAAATCTAGTTTTGCTATTACAAAATAGGTCATTTTTCTAATTTAGCCTGACATTAATCAATAATTCAGTTATTCGCAAACTCACTCCTTCACTCCTTCGCTCCATGATCAGCCCTGATGTATTAATGAAAAAAGCCCAGCATTCCAATTTCCAGAAATGGATTTTGAATATGGCGCTGAATTGGATGATTCCTTTCAATAAACCTCATGGATTTAGGGTTTTGGAAATCTCAGACCAGGAGGTCAAAACCTATATTCCCTATAAAAGAAAGAACTTTAATCATATCAAAGGCCTGCATGCCACCGCGCTGGCCACGTTATCTGAATTTACCACTGGACTAATGTTACTAAATGTATTGGGCACCAGGAATTACCGTATCATCCTTCAACGGCTTGACATTGAATATCATTACCAAGGTAAAATGGATGCTACCGCAAACTTCAAAGTGACTGAACAATGGTTGAAAGAAAAGATTTGCCGCCCTCTGGAGCACCAGAACAGCGTCATTCTACCATGTCCAGTACTGATTCACGATATACAGGGAAATCAACTGACAACGGCCACCATCTACTGGCAACTCAAACCATGGGAAAATGTGAAAACTACGGTATAAGTTTGAAGACCATAAAGCCCTATCCTTTCCGGAGAAAGCTGCGTTTGCATCATTTTGATTGCAACCAATGCTAATTCCGGTAGATTCCAGATAAATTATCTCCTGATTCCATGCGGGTAGAAATTATGGATTTCGAACATAAATCCGTTGATTTCCGCTGAATCCACTGACTTCATCCGCCAATTTACCAGAAAAATATTCCGCCTGCATTGTTTCAGTGTCCAACATTTCGAATAGAAAAACACCGAAAGGAGTTTGCTCATCAACACCTGCCAGAGAACTTAACACCCAAGTTACATCGTCGATGCGTTCCACCCACCGCTTGGGGATCAGTTCGTATTTAACCAAGCCATGTGCAAGATCCACCGTTTCCGGTAATGGGCCATTGTTCTTTACCCATGAATGAAAATAGGTGGAATTACCCTCAGCAAATTGGGCAAAACCATCAAAAATTGTTACCCGGTCTGGGTGTATGTGATCATAACCTATGGCAAATTGTTTTGCAAAATCAGCTCTGTCGAAACTTCCCGGAATAAACCAATTACCGGCCACAGTGCCTCTTACATCATAATCCACTTTCCCCCCTCTGGGTTCCTGTTGCCTGATGGCCGTAGCAAGCAACTCGGATTTCACCGGGTCTCTAAAATAATTGAATATATTGGAGGCATATAGTGTTTCGAACCAAAACAACTGCGGATAGCAAAAGGAGTTTTCCCTCCCTTGATCATGTAAGCCAATGTCCAGAGCAGAAAAGGAAGATACATAACCGATAATCTGACCTTTCTTAACATCAATATGGATATCTTCTTTTGGCTGACCATCAATCAAAGGGCCGGTCTCTTCCAGAATAAAATCCTCAAATCTGCCCACATGGCCTAGTTTCGTGCTGATTGTGGTACTGTATTTGATTTCCACCCAATAATCGAGTCCTGATTTCCCCAAACCTCTAATTTGACCATCTGCCATGGCATAAATAGGTATTAATGGTTCAGGAACACCTAACTCAACATGATGAAATCCTCCATGGTCCTGAGGAAACACCCCCATTAGGCCCATCGGTTCAAAAAACATAACTCCAGTTAAATCAAGAGGAGGTGTGTCAAAAAATACTTTACCTTCCGGAAAATCGTAGTCTGATTTCTGAGGCAGAGCATCCTCATTACTACTGCAGGACAATCCCAAAATGAGAAAAGTAGATACCAACAACAGGTAAGTTCTTGAAGTCCATCCCATGATATAGAGATTCAATTACCAACGCAACATCCTAAATATAGGTTTTAGTATTCAATTCTCACAATATCTCCATTTTACCGTAAAAGAGCCTAAGCTTAAAATAGCAACTCAAGCCATGGGAAAATGTAAAAACCACGGTATGAGTTTGAAGAAACAACCATAAAGCCCTATCTTAAATAATAAAAATAATTGGGCTAAGGTGCAACCTGTCGGGGCTGTATGCTATCTATATATTTAGTTCTATAGTTAAATATGTAATAAAACTTAACGACCATGAAATCATCCTTACAAGCACTTTTTATCTTAATGCTATCCGTAGTGATAGTCAATTTTGCGGTTGCCCAAAAGCAAATCCGAAATGTTGGACACTTTGAGGGAGTTAAATTAGGTATGTCTGCCCATTTATATGTGAAACAGGGTAATACCTCTTCGGTAATAATTGAAGCCTCAGATGAGGCACTTGAGCATATTAAAACTGAAGTATCAGGGGGCATTTTGGTAATCAAGCAAGACAACTCCTGGAATTGGTGGAAAAGCTGGAAATCCAAGAACGTCAAAATATATGTAACCAACCCTAATTTTAACCATGTATCGGTAAGTGGTTCTGGAAATATTCAAGGTGAAAATACTTTGACATCCAAAACCATGTATGTGGGGATTAGTGGATCCGGTGAATTAGATCTTGACATAAAAACCGTTGATCTTGAGAGCAAGATTTCGGGGTCTGGCAATATGAATCTTAAAGGTTCGGCAAGGAACACCCAGTTTTTCATAAGTGGATCAGGAAATCTTGATGCCGAAAATCTCTCCTCCGAGAACTGTGAGGTGCGAATCAGTGGTTCAGGGAACTGCCGGGTGCAGGTTGACAAAAATTTAGATTCCCATGTTAGTGGTAGCGGCAATATCTACTATCGTGGAAATCCTGAAAAATTAAGCAATAAAAGCTCTGGCAGTGGTTCTATCAAAAAAATCGGATAATGGCAAAAAAAGAGTATTCCAATGATGATGTAACGGTAGTATGGCAATCCAGACTTTGTATACATTCCGCAAAGTGCGTAGATGGTTTGGGTAAGGTGTTTGATCCGAATCGTAAACCATGGATAGACGTGAGCCAGGCAACCAGTGAAGCTATTGTAGAACAGGTCAACAAATGTCCATCCGGGGCTTTATCAATAAAAGAACAAACGACAACATCTATGAAAACAGAATCGGTTAAAGTACAGCTAATGTCCGGAGGCCCGCTTATAATAAAAGGACTTTGTGAGGTATTGGATGAAGAGGGCAATAAACAAACCAAAGAAAGTGTAGCATTCTGCCGCTGCACTAAATCAGGAAATTTTCCTTTCTGTGATGGCAGCCATAAGAATTAGGGAACAGTGGGAACAATAGAGCATTGGGAACAATTGAACATGGGAACAATTGAATAAGGGAGCAATAGAATAATTGATCATTTGGCCCTGCAACAGTAACCAGATTCATGGATGTAAGAGTAAGATTTCTAGGAGCAGCCAAAACGGTTACTGGATCTAAGTACCTCTTGGACATCGGAGGTTTTAGGCTTTTGATAGATTGCGGCTTGTTCCAAGGGGTTAAAGAACTAAGAGAACGAAACTGGGTAGATCTCCCACAAAATCCTGAACATCTTGACGCTGTTCTTATCACCCATAGCCATATAGATCATATTGGCTTTCTACCACGTATCTTCCGTCAGGGGTTTCAAGGTCCGGTTTACTGCACTGAAGTCACCAGTGACTTAATGCAGATTATGTTGCAGGATTCTGCTAAGATACAAGAAGAAGAAGCTGCATTTGCCAGAAAAAAGGGCTATTCCAAGCACAAAGACCCCCAGCCCCTTTACAGGGTTGACCATGTCAAGGCATTGTTCTCATACTTAAAACCTCAGCCTGGTAATACCTGGATCAACTTGAAACAAGGTGTGAAAGTCAGATTTCTCAATGCCGGCCATATATTGGGATCATCTATAATTGAAATAGAGATCACTGGAGCATCACAGACCAAAAATATAGTGTTTTCCGGTGATTTAGGACGCTATGATCAGCCTGTATTGCGCGACCCGGCAACGATCTCTCAGGCCGATGTTTTATTTGTTGAATCCACCTATGGGGACCGAAACAATCCTTCTACTTCACCTAAAGCAGCACTGGCAGAAATTGTGTTAGAAGCAAATACTAAAAAAGGATGTATTCTAATCCCGGCATTTGCTTTGGGTCGTACCCAACTGGTAGTTTATTATTTGAAGGAGCTTTTGGAAGAAAACAGAATACCCAATATACCAGTTTATATAGACAGCCCTATGGCCATCCGTGTTACCGATCTTTATAAGAAACACTTTAAAGAACACAAACTAAGGGAAAGTGAACTGGAAGCTTCGGTATTTAACTATAAGGGACTTGAGTATTGTAAAACTGCCGCGGAAAGTAAAGCAATAAATGATATCAAAGAAAATGCCATCATCGTATCTGCCAGTGGTATGTGTACCGGCGGGCGCATAGTACACCATTTGTTCCATCGGTTGCCTCGTGAAAACGACACTATACTATTTGTTGGTTATCAAGCCTATGGTACCAGGGGAAGAAGAATTCTGGATGGAGAGTCCACTATTCGCATCTTCGGTCAAAATGTGCCATTAAATTGTCAGGTTCGACAAATCAGCGGTTTGTCCGCTCATGCGGACCAGTCGGAGTTATTGCGTTGGTTAGGACACTTTAATAAAAGCCCTAAACACGTATTTATAACTCATGGCGAGCCTGAAAGCGCATTTGCTCTAGCTGATATTCTCAAACAGAAAAGAGGTTGGGACCCTGTGGTTCCCGACTACCTTGAGTGGCATAACTTATTCACCGCCATCTAATTTATATAGATTGATTCTGTTAATTTTTCTGCGGCATGCAACGCATGCTAATAAATTAGCATCAGTAATGTAGAAGGATATTTATGGGGTTGAGACTTTACAAATCCTCATCAGAAGAAGAACTGGTAAAAGGCTGCCTCCAACGAGATGGAAAGGCACAACGCCTGTTCTACGAGAAGTTTGCGCCGGTTATGTATCCGTTGTGTTTACGCTATGTCCGTGAGGTAAGTGAAGCGGAAGATGTTATGATTTCGGGCTTTATGAAAGCGTTTGACAAAATAGACAGTTATTCTGGCAAAGGAAGCTTAGGCGGTTGGTTACGTAGGATCATGATAAATCAGGCACTGGCACATTTAAGAAAGAATAAGACCATGTACCTGGAAGTGGATGTAAAAGCGGCTGAATATCAATTGAATTTATCATGGTCCGCGGATCATCTGGAAGCTGAAGACCTTATGAAAATGGTATGCAAATTACCACTTGGTTATCGCACGGTTTTCAACCTCTATGCCATCGAAGGTTATAGTCACAAAGAAATATCGGAGCTTCTAAGCATTAGTGAAAACACCAGTAAATCGCAGTTAAGCAGGGCCAGAGGATTGCTGCAAAAACAATTGAAAAAGGAGGAAGAATCCATAAAATATAAGATCACAAATAATGAATGAGCAGAGATTTGACGAAATGTTCAGGGAGAAACTTTCAAACTACTCTGAGATGCCATCTCTGGAAGCTGGCAAAAAGTTGAGCGTCAAGCAGGATGAAAGGAAGCGTAACACTTGGGTACAATTTGCCAGACTAGCCGCGGTTATTGCACTTATTGCGGTAAGTGTATACGCTGTGAGTAATTGGAATGACAATACCCGGGATGAAACAGCAACCCAAATCGTTGCCAAAAAGCCGGTTACTACTGGCCATCCAACAAATGAAATACCCCAAATTGCCACTCCTTCGTCCTTAATATCTAACAAAAAGAAACCCGAAACTTCAAGTCAGGAAGATCCGGAAGTAAATAATGATCATTTAGATAAAGTTGCCCAGAAAAGCACGGTGATACAAACCACTGCTGAAATTCCAGATATTTTAAATGAGGAAAACTCGGGGGGGCTATCAGAAATTCAGCAAGACACCGACCAGGTGTTGGATTTAACAGTTCCATCACAACCAAGACCCAAAGTAACCATTACTTACAAGAAGTCCCCGGATCCACCAGAGCCCACGTTGGCCATACAAAGTCAGGGGGAAACCAGAAGCAGAATGTTAAAAAAACTATGGACTAAAGCTCAAAATATTAATTTCAATGAAGTCAGTTTGGCAAGCATTCGAGGCACCAAGGATGAGTTATTGGCTATTGACAGAAAAAGCAAGCCCAAAGAATCCAAATCTAACTAAGAACAATAATGAGTAATTATTTCTTTACTAAATTCTTGTTAATATTTTCCATACCAATATTTGCAGTTGCGAATCCTGTGGATACGGTAATTATTGAATTAGGGAATAACACCAGATTAGTCATAATTGTGGATAATGAAGAGGAATTAAAAAACCTGGAAAATTACGACATTAATGCCATGTTGCGGGACCTGAACTTGGCCATTGATTCATCTGGTTCCGATATTCAACAGCTGGTAATTGAGGATGAAACAGGAGAAAATTACCTTTCAGATACAACCATTGTATTGAATGACACCAATGGAGTAATTTACGACCATGACGGAAACAACGATTTTAGAATAAACCTTTGGAATTACCGGATTACCGCAAAAATTAAGGATTGGGACGAATACGAAGAGGAATTTGAAAGTTGGGAGGATGGTCCTGATTTCACCAAAAGCACCCGTATAGAAGAAGGTCCCAGGTCCTTTAGTAAATTTGCCATTGAACTTGGGATGAATAATTACCTGGAAAACGGAGACTTCCCAGATGCCAATGCAGCACCATATGCAGTCCGGCCCTGGGGGTCCTGGTATGTTGCTTTAGGTTGGTCACGTGCAAATTATGTATCGAAATCTCTTTTCTTCGAATGGGGAGGGAATTTTAGCTGGTACAACTTCAAACTTGAAGATGATCAAATATTTATTCACAAAGGGCCAGAGATGGTGGAATTCAATCCACTCCCTTCTGAATACAACGGTAAAAAGAGCAAATTGACTGCATCATACTTCAATGTCTCATTTGTTCCAATAATTGATTTTAGTGGTAACAAACGAAAGGTAAAAAGTCTTGAAAGTGGCAGTATCAAAATTGAAAACTACAAGAAACAAGGATTCAAATTCGGTGTAGGCGTGTATGGAGGTTATCGCTTGGGGAGCCATTCCAAGGTTAAATACCGAAAAGACGGGGAAACCGAAAAAGATAAAGAACACAGCAGCTTCTACCTCAACAACTGGCGCTATGGCCTTCGTATGCGTATGGGAATAAAAAGCCTGGATCTGTTTATTAACTACGACTTGAATGACTTGTTTATTGAAGGTCGCGGACCTGAGCTGAATGCCTTCAGTTTTGGAATCATTTTGTAACGCCTGGCGCGTGGCGCACACCCTTATTGAACACCGATCAAAGACACCACGATTTTTATTGCCAAATATCATTCAACCCTACAGGTCTTGCGCTTTAGACCAGTTGAAACAAAGAATGATCAATCTCCGCAACGCTCATCACGAAAACTGACAACTTAAAACTCAACACTAAAAACTAAAAACTGCACAAATTTGCTCAAAAGCAAATTTGTGCAGCAACCTTACACCCGTTTGGTTAGTTCAGGCTCTGGAGCGTATATCAGCCAATTACCTAGTAGATTTAGGCTTTAAATTCACACCGAAAAGTTTGATTATGATTAACAAAGGAAAATTTTGGCTGTGTACGCTGTTTTTAGCGGGTTTTTGGGCCTGTAGCGATGACACAGACAATATTAACGAGGATGTAACAACCGAAGATGTGGCAAATGTTTCGTCTGTTGATGAGGCCACTATCACTTTTGCAGATGCTGTGACCATTTCCAATCAAATACTTCAAGATGAGGAAGTATTAGTTGGAAGAGTTCAACAATGCTATACAGTGAGTGACACGCAAACCGAAAATCAGCTATTGGTGACTTTTGAAACAGAATGTGAAGGGCTGGACGGTAAAGTACGGTCTGGTAGCTTTTTGATTGACTGGACTGGAGCTTTAGGCACCGGAGACTTTTCATATACGGTTACCTTTGATGGTTATAAAGTAAATGGGTACGGTGTGAGTGGTAGTATTACTACTTCCAATCTTAATTTTAAAGAAAATGGATTCAGTTTTAATGTAATGGTGAATGATGGTGTAGTGAATTGTCCTGATGGCAAACAAATAATGTACGAACAGGACTTCGATTATGATTTTACTTTAGGCGAAATAATTGAAATTCGAATCACTGGATCTTCCACCGGAATGGGCAAAGAAGGTGTGCGTTATATTGCCAACATCAAAGAACCGTTATTAGTAACCGCGGGATGCGATTATGTAGTATCAGGTTCATTTGAAGCAACTTTCAATGGACGTCCTTCTGTCACCGTTGACTATGGTGATGGTACATGCGATAACAAAGCAACCGCTTCAAGGGGAGATCACTCCATAACTTTCGAAATAGACTGAGTTAAGTAGGAAGTGATTTAAGTCTGACTAGCTCGATACCTGTTGCCATAATTAAGAAACAAAATAGAAACGCTTCAATTTTAATGGTGTAATATTCATTTGGAATAACTCCTGCGCTGGAAAGTACAAATACCAACAGGGCAATCAAGGTACAGATGGGAATTAGCAGTCCAGGTTTTTTATTACTCAGAACACCTACCAGGATTAAGGGACCCAACATGGCAGTGCCAGCAAAACTTTTTAGTGCCAACAATACCAGGTGTTCAGAGCTCAGGATTGAAAAAACCAAGGCAATTACTCCAAAGACCAAAATAAACACCCTGGTAATGGCCAAGGCCTTTTTATCATCGATGGTTAGTAATGATCTAAGCTCTGTACCCAAAGCAAAAATTTGGGAATCAGAGGTTGAAATAGCCGCTGCAATCAGACCAATTAATCCCAAGGCAGCGATGGCTGGCGCCTGATCATAAAGCAGTACATGCCCAATGAACTCCTGAACGGAACTATCCGGATAAAGAATCGCGCCATACATCCCCATAAACATAGTCGGAAGAATTACCAGGGTTGCAAAAATGCCTAGTCCTATGGCCATTCTGCGTAGAGCGGAATTACTTTTCATAATGATTACCCTGGTGGATATCTGAGGCTGCGTAAAAGGAAGAATCACGATCGACATTGCAGAAATAAAATAAAACTGGGTAGTGAACAATCCATTGGGCCCAGGAACCGACAATAAGGCAGCATTGACCGATTCGACCTTGGCAAACATATTAGCAATACTCCCAAATTCACTTAAACAGTTCAAGCCTATTATCCATATGACCACAAAGAGGATAATACCTTGTAGGGTATCGTTATACATGATTGCCCGTAAGCCGCCAATTTCGCTATAAATGATCATAATAGCTACGATCAAAGAACTCCAAGCCCAAACAGGCATTGCGTTGGGAAAGGCCGCATTTAAAAAAATGGACACTCCTCGTATTTGGACAGATATATACGGGATTAGAAAGATCACCACACCAGTAAAGGCCACATAACCTGCGAATTTAAAGCCGTAAGCGCGCGTAAGCAGGCCGGCCATTCCTTTATAATCACTGCTTCGGGCCTTTGATCGCATGGCCACGCCCACCCGAATAAGTATGTATACCATCATGGCATCGGCAACTCCAAGAAATATCCATGCTCCTATGCCATGAGTCCGAAAAAAATCGGGCATCCCGATTACCGTAAATGCACTAAATATAGTAGCAGCTGTAGTAAACAGGCCCAGAAGCATACCAAGGTTTCCTCCAGCCAACAAATAATTGGAAGTGGTTTTTTCCTTTAGTCGAGTCCTTCGACCTAAATAGATCAATATGGCCAGGTAAATTGTACCGGCAATTATAAAACTAGTTATCATCGGGACCCTCCTCCTGTAGTTTTGACGCTATGTAGGCCAATAACACATATAATATGCAAAACAGCACTCCAACCCACACTGTATAGGGAATACCCATAAATTTAGGATTGATCTGACCTGCAGGAATTAGCAGACTACTGAAACTAGCAATTGCCATTATTATGAAAATGACATCAGTCAACCATATTGATTTAAATTTCTTCTTCATGGTTATTTATTTATAATCTAGATATGGTAAGGCCGCCATCGACCGCTATTACATTACCTGTACTGTACGGGAAAGTTCCTACGGCCAAGCCTGCCACCACCTTTCCAACATCACTGGGAACCCCCAACCGGGATTCAACAAACAATCCCTGATCTCTGAGCTTTTGATACTTGTCCATCACACCAGCTGTCATATCTGTTTCTATAACTCCAGGGCGTACTTCGTATACCGGAATCCCAACTTCGCCCATACGAACTGCGAACAGCTGTGTCATCATACCCATGCCAGCCTTTGAAATACAGTATTCACCTCTTTGGATTGAAACCAGTGAAGCTGAAACAGAGCCAATATTGATTATACATCCTGAATACTCAGCATCCGATTTCTTGCAATCAACCATGTGATTGGCCAGCTGCTGGGTCAGAAAGAATGGACCCTTTAGATTAATGTCCATCACCCGGTCATAACTCTCTTCTGATAAGACCAGTAAATCTTTACGATCTACCGGTGCCACACCGGCGTTATTGATGAGCACATTGAGTTGCCCAAAAGAGTCAAGTACTGCAGTCACTAGATTTGCTCGGTCTCCCGGTTGAGAAATATCGGCCTGACAATAAATCACCTCTACCCCCATTTCCTTTAGCTCAGATACCGTCTCGGTAACATGACTTTCATCTCTTACTCCGTTTAACACAAGATTGAAACCCTTTTTGGCCATTTCTTTGGCAATTCCTAATCCTATACCCCTGGTTCCACCGGTGATCAATGCACTCTTCTTCATGACTCCAGTTTTTGCTTTATCTCCTTTAACTGTGCAGCCTCAGGCATTTCCTTATAAAACGGATCCAAAGGAAAACATCCAGAAATCATCCCTTGTCTTGGTGCTGTAGTACAATCTGAAAATGTCCTGCATATTTTTGACCTTTTCAGGCCGTTGCCCTCCAGTATATCCGCAGGCATATCGGGATAGCTTAGAACCATCCGACCCAGGCCCACAAAATCTGCCCGTTCTTGTTCGATCACAGCTTCTGCAACCTGTGGCAGCCATTCTTGTAGATAAGAGTATGCAGAACCAACAATCTTCATTTCAGGGAATTGTTTCTTGATCTCCCCGGTAATTTGAATTTGTCGGGCTACGCCCACTAACGGGTCCTCAGGCGGCAAATAGCCGTCAGAGGGAGGAAACAATGCTGGTCTTTGAATGTGTGGCACGTAATAGGGGCTTCCGGCTGTGATACAGACCATTTCGATTCCCATATTCTTGAATATCTCAAATAGTTGAAACACTTCGTTAAGGTCCTCACCCTGTCCAGATTCATTACCACCAAATCCTTCCGCATATGACCTTTTAGTATTCCAGGGCTGCCCTACACCATCTTCTCCCTGTTTGAATGGAATCCAATCGAAGGCGCTAAGTCGTACTGCTACAGGTATGTTGCTAGTGGCTCGTATGCCCGCTACAATTGATCTCAGAAACTGTGTACGGTGCTCCAGGCTTCCACCATATTTTCCTGGTCTGTTGAAGGCGCTTAGAAACTCATGTCCCAAATATCCATGACAATGTTTGATGTCAACAAAATGAAATCCTGCATCGGATGCCAATTGTGCAGCAGCTACAAAATCATCCACCAACCGGTCAATGTCCGAATCGGTCATTAATGGATAATTTGTAGCAAGTCCTAGTTTTTCGTCCAATACGGAATGTCGATACAGAATAATTGGCTGACCTGGCTTTCCTTTGGTGGGACGTGCAAATCGTCCTGAATGAGTAAGTTGTAGTCCAACTTCCAAATCAGAAGAATTACCAAATCGCTGCTGATGTTGGTCACTGATTTCCTGATACATTCCCTTAAAAATGTCCAGGTTTATTGGATTTATCATTAACTGGTTGGGGTTCGCTCGTCCCTCTGGACGAACGGCAACCGCCTCGCAACCCCATAGCAGTTTGGCTCCACTAATTGCAAAATTATGCCAACGCCGTTTAGTTAAATCTGTGGGCAGTCCATCAGTAGTACCATCCCATCCTTCCATAGGTAGTATGCAAAATCTGTTTCCTATTTGTTTACCTGATTTCAAAGACAGGGGCTTGGCCAACGCAGAGCTTGCTGGTTCATCCAATTTGTCCTTAAAAGGCATCTCCAAATTCAACTGATTGATATGACTTTTAAAATCTTCACTGGTCTTAAGTTGGGCAATTCGCTTATATCTGGGTTTTGATTTAGCCATTCGATTGTCCTATTCCGTCAAAAAAGGTAAAATAAGTTTCCCCTTTTATAATTCTATTAAGATATAACGCCAGTTCCCGGGCGTGATAATCCCCCCACATACAAGATTCACCATAGGGAATATCGCTACCATCAGGTATGTGATCCCAACCATTGGGCCGGTGATAAATCGAATGTAGAATCAATCCCTGATGGTCCTGGTCATAACTTAAATAAGGTTCATCTAGCAGGTATTTACACACAGTCAGGCCTGCTGACCAGTATTTTTGATGGTCATTATCACCTCTTTTTCGTAAATAACTTCCTAATCTAAGCAGGCCCTGGGCCCCAATTGCTGCCGCAGAACTATCTACCGGTTCATAGTCATTATAAGGATTCGAATCAACATCACGCCAGTCCGGGATTTGCGCAAGACCTGGAGCTCCGGTGTCCCAGTACGGAATGCCATCCCTGGCGGTATTCTGAAGGTAGAAATCACAAGTGGCCTTGGCCGCTTTCAAAAATGTGGACTCCAGTTTTTCCTTTCCTCCCAACTCTGCCACTTCCGGGATTTCCCCTTGACTCTGAATAAACTCCAATTGCTCGGCAAATCCTAACATGGCCCAAGCCAAGCCACGAGTCCAGGTGGAATATCCACTATAACCCTGTTGTGTCCCAGGGCATCGAAAATTACCGTCATTGGTATTAAAGACGGATTCATGGGCAGTCCTTCCCAAAACATCATAATGATCTCTACCGGCTCCATAGAATATCGAGTATTTCGCAGTAGCCAGTGCATGCTGCATAGCCCTTAGTAACAAATTGATTTTGATATCATTTTCTTCTGAGGCATGATGCCCCAACAAATGACCCACAACCAAAACCCGAATGGTCCTTATGGTATCTACAAATAGGGAATGAGGGCCATTAAAAGAGTAGATAAACCCACCCTCAGGCAGTGAAGTCCATCGTCTGGCCTGTACAGATGCTGATAGCTTAAGTGCCAACGCGTAAAACTCACGCATCCATTCCTGCTCGGGGTATCTACCTTCATTCATTAACCTGAGCAAATTTCCATAAGTACTTTGGTTATTGAAGCCATGATCGTGTACCCCAAAATGGCTGACATGGGTGGCCATTTTATCCCTGGTATTCTTGATACCCAGTTCCAAAAAATACTCATCACCAGTAGCATCAAATTGCAAAATAGAGGAACCGTATTGAAATCCCTGGGTCCAGTCCGTCCAGCTACGTGCTTGGTAAGTGCCTTTTATGGTAACAACAGGTGATCCGGAAGATCCATCATAATTGTTCTCAATACTTTTTATTTTTTCACCGGACAGTTTCCAAAACTGATCTAGTTGTTCCTTTAAATCATCTTCGGTTATGTCTGTGTTAATTTGCATTTATTCTTCTTTCCGTTTCAAACGATAAAGTCCTTTTCCCTCCACTCCCACATACAGAAATCCATCCGGGCCCTGTTCTACGTTTCTTACCCGACCTATTCCTTCAGCAATTTTTTCCTGGGAAACGATTTTATCGCCATCAACCTTAGCGTGTACCAGATAACTAAACTTAAGGGATCCAACCATCAAGTCCCCATCCCAACCTGGATATTTGTTGCCACTTACTATTGTCAATCCACAAGGGGCAATAGAAGGCACCCAATAAATTACCGGGCTTTCCATACCAGTTCTGATGGTGTCCTCGGCAAAGGTGGTTCCATCGTAATTGATTCCATAGCTTAGTATGGGCCACCCATAATTTTTTCCGGGCTTCACCAGATTTATCTCATCCCCTCCCTGGGGTCCATGTTCATGAGACCAAATCCTACCATTGGATTGATCAATGGCTAAACCTTGAGGGTTTCGGTGGCCGTATGAATAAATTGCTTTCTTCGCATTATTCAAGTCATAAAAAGGGTTGTTCTCCGGAATACTTCCATCGTCTTTGATACGATAAATTTTGCCTCCGTCTTTTGAAATATCCTGGGGGTTTTGATTGCGTTTGCCCCTGTCACCCACTGAAAAGTACAGATAGCCATCAGAATCAAACGCCAGCCTGCTACCCCAATGATTGCCGCCAGTTGTATTGGGCTCAGCCTTATATAGGACTTTTTTCTCTGAAAGCTTTGTACTATCAAAAGAAAAGCGTGCTACCGTAGTATTGCCACCACTACCGGAGCCATCTTTGCTGGAGTATGAAAGGTAAAGCCAGTGGTTATTTGCAAAGTCCGGGTGCAATTCAATATCCAGCAAACCTCCCTGTCCTCTGACATACACTTCAGGTACTCCTTCAACTTTTTCCTTAAGCAGTTTACCTGAACGAACAATTCTGATCTCTCCTTTTTTCTCAGTTACTAAAATATCACCATTAGGTAGGAATGCCATACCCCATGGATTCTTAAGGCCGCTTACTACCTCTTCATACTCAATAGAGGGATTGTTTGGCCCAATCTCTGAAGGCTGTGAACGGCTCTGACAAGCACATAGCTGAATACTTAAAGCCAGCAGCATTGATTTTATATACATATAAGTCCATGACGTGCTACTAAAATCGAAAGATATAGAAATAATTTAGCTTTAAAAGAATGGCTTGACAGTTTTTAGTATTTACACTGCCAAATTTTTTGCTAACTAACGTTAGTTTGTATATATTTGTTTATGGAAATGCTTGAGAAACCTACCCGGAAACAGCAAATAGAAGAGCAAGCCACCGCTTTGTTTAAGACCAAGGGCTATAAAGCTACCAGTATGCGGGATTTGGCACAAATCCTGGGTATTGAAGCCGCCAGTTTGTACTCTCATATCAAATCCAAGGAAGAAATACTTCAAAACATATGCTTTAAGATGGCTGACGTCTTCTTTCTTGCTATCGAACGAGTGGATGAAACCAATCCAGAATTGCAACTCGAGACTGCCATCAAATCTCATTTTAAAGTGATCAGTGAAAATATTGATGCTTCAGCAGTATTCTTTAATGAATGGCGTCATCTGAGTGAACCACATTTGACTGAATTTTTAGCTATGCGTACCAGGTATGAACAATTTTTCCTGAAGATTATCCATCAAGGAATTAAATGTGGATTGTTTCGACCATTTGACAGCAAATTCGCAATGATGACCATACTATCATCTATCAATTGGACACATCAATGGTATCGACCTACCGGCAAAATGTCGGTGGAGGAAATAGGGAGGCAACTCTCGGAATTACTTATCAAAGGATTGATTAAAAAAAAATAGCTATGTACGGTGGAGGAAATATCTTTGAGGCTAAAAATTTTGACAATCTGGCAAAGGAGGACCCAGTCAAACTGGATGAATTCGAAGCTCGAATTGCCAGTGGTGAAAAAATCGAACCTGCTGATTGGATGCCGGCTTTGTATCGCAAACAGCTAATCCGTATGATCGAGCAACATGCACATAGTGAGATTATTGGAGCGCTGCCAGAAGGCGCCTGGATTACCCGGGCTCCAGGTTTTAAAAGAAAATTGGCCCTAATGGCCAAGGTACAAGATGAAGTTGGCCATGCCCAGTTATTATACAGTGCAGCTGAAACCCTAGGTAAGTCCCGAGAAGATATGATGCAGGATCTGATCAATGGCAGGTCGAAGTACTCAAACATTTTTAACTACCCGGCTTATACCTGGGCCGACAGCACCATAATCTCCTGGCTGGTAGATGCCGGCGCCATTGTAAATCAATTGGCTAACTCTAGGGGCAGCTATGGCCCCTATTGCCGGGCCTTGGAGAGAATTTGTGCCGAGGAGTCATTTCACTTGAAGTACGGTCACCATGCAGTGATCCATCTGGCTACAGGTTCAAAAATACAGCGAGAAATGGTCCAGGGTGCACTCAACCGGTGGTGGCCTCCAATGATGCATTTTTTTGGGCCTCCTGATAGAATATCAGTACACACAGAAGTTCTGGTGAAATGGAAGGTGAAGATGGCAACCAATGATGAGTGTCGTCAGCAATTTCTAGACATGTATGTTCCAAAGATCTGGGAACTGAAGTTGTCGGTACCCGACCCAAACCTTAGAAAGAATGAGGAAACACGTCAATGGGAATATAGCGAGCCAGATTGGGAAGAATTCAAACGGGTTATTAACGGTGATGGACCTTGCAATAAAGAGCGTCTGGCGGTACGAAGAATGGCAGAGGAACGCGGCCGGTGGGTACGGCAAGCCTTGTTGACTCCTGACGCCAAGTATGTTACTCCTTTAGCTTAAAATTATGTCATTAGATTCATTAGATCCCAGGATCAACCGATGGAAGCTGCAAGAAAAGCGGGGTGCAGATTTTGAAAGTCAGCCGCTGGACCAACTGCCCACTTATGAAGTATTTCTTCAATTGAAGGAGAATAAAGCTTTTGAGCATGCAGGAATTGTGCATGCCGCCACCCCGGATATAGCTTTTATATTTGCAAAAGAGCAATTTAGCCGCAGATACACTTGTACAGGTATGTGGGTAGTACCATCGGACCGGGTTTGGGCAACCGCATTTACCGAGCTGGAGGAAAATATTTATTATAGTACCGTGGACATATCAGCTCAAGAAGAGGGGCCTGAAGAAGACTATGAGGTTTTTCACCTGATCAAACGTGGCAAACAACACAAACACGTGGGGCGTGTGAAAGCTACTGGTTACCATCAGGCGTTGCAAAAAGCCAAACTCCAGGTTGATACAGACAAACCCGTTTTGAATGTGTGGCTGCTAAAATCTGCTGATCTCCGAATCTCTAATGTTGAAGACCAAGTAATTTGGTCTACCCTTAATGATAAGACACACCGGGAGGTGACTTCCTACCGCGCCGGCGACAAGCTCAAACAATTCAAAGAAAAACAACAACCTGATGAATAATGCATTAAATGAACTGGCTTTGAAAGAGCTGCTTTATAAGATTGCCGATGACCTATTAATACTGGGTCATAGGAACTCCGAATGGACAGGGATTGGCCCTCTACTGGAGGAAGATATTGCATTTAGTTCCATGGCCCAGGACAAGATCGGGCAAAGCCTGGCCCTTTATGAAATGCTCCAATATTTAGGAGAAGCAGACCCCGACAGTGTAGCATTCATGAGAAATTCAGAGCAGTTTCACAATTGCCAACTGGTAGAATTGCCCATCGGTGACTATGAATTCAGCCTGATTAGGCATTTCCTGTATGACCATTCCATTCTGCCGCGATTTCAGAAGCTGTCAAACTCCCATTACCAGCCCCTGGCACAGGTTTCCCGGAAATTGGTAGGTGAATTGCGTTATCATGTCATGCATGCAGACATGATTATTAAAAAGTTGGGAAATGCTGCTGATGAAAGTATCAACCGATTGCAAACCGCACTGGAACAGGCACTTCCTTTTGCACTGGGTATTTTTGAAAAATCTCCCCAGGAAGCAGCCCTAATCTCGGATCAAATATTCAGTGGAGAAGAAGATCTATATGAAATCTGGTGCCAGGAAATCACCAGGGTGATTGAGCAAACATCCCTGAAGCTGCCCGAATTCAATCCATCTAAAGCCAAAACCGGCGGCCGAATTGGCCTACACACGCCTCACCTGCAGCCCCTACTGGATGAAATGGCGGAGGTTTTCAGGCTCGACCCCACCGTTGAATGGTAATGATGAACTACCAAAAGAAAGACGTGTTGCTCTGGCTGGAGGCCGTAAAAGACCCGGAAATACCGGTGATCTCGCTAATTGACCTGGGAGTAATAACCAAGGTGGAAATAAATCATAAAGGTAAAGTTCGTGTTGAGATGACACCTACCTTTGTTGGATGCCCAGCCATGGATTATATGAAAAAAGAAGTGGAAAAAGTACTAAAGCAAAAAGGTGTTGATTTTGAAGTAAATATCAGTTTTGAATCACACTGGAGCTCCAATAGAATCACAGAAAAAGGGCGACAAGCTTTGAAAGCATTTGGATTGGCTCCACCCCGGAAATACTCGGTGATCCCTGACCTTGACATCCTGAATCAGGTTAATTGCCCCAATTGTGATAGTGACAACACCGAAATAAAATCTCCCTTTGGCCCTACCCTTTGCCGGTCATTACATTACTGCAATAATTGTCAGCAAGCGTTTGAACAGTTTAAACCGGTTTAAATTAATTACGAAAGACGAATTACGCCAAACTTAGATAATGTCTGATATTAGTGGCTTGCCGATCTCTGACTCATCAACTCGCTAAATATCCAATTCACTTACTGCTCCATTTATAAATCTACAAAATTCAATAACTTAGGTTTATTCAATAGAATTCCATGCCCCACATCTCAAACATCGAGGCTCGTAAACTAGCCCTTTCCCAGCAGGGCTTGCTCTCGGCCAAACCTAAATTCGGCAGGGGAAAAAGTGCCACGCTTAGGGCCATTGAGCATTTGGGATATATCCAGATAGATGCAATTTCAGTGATCCAAAGAGCCCATCATCACACATTGTGGTCCCGGGTGCCGGGATATGAACCCCGATTTCTCAATTCAATGTTAGCCAAAGACTGCTCCATATTTGAATACTGGAGCCATGCAACGGCCTTCCTTCCAATAAAGGACTATCGATTCTTTCTGCCTGTAATGCATTCTATGTCTACTAAAGCCAAGCATTGGTATCAGGTAGACCCCTCATATAAGTTACAGGTGCTTGAAAAAATAAAAAAAGAGGGACCGCTTTATGCCCGGGATTTCGAAACACCGAAATCGCCAATCGGCGGTATGTGGAATTGGAAACCAGCCAAACAGGCTCTTCATGAACTATTTATGGAAGGAAGTATAGCTGTTAAGTCACGAGACTCCTTTCACAGATTATATGATATTTCAGAGCGAGTGATTCCCGCACTACACACTCACACTCACACTCCTCCCTCAATCTCCGAATACATCTGGCATCGTTGCCGGCAAGCCATGCAAGCACATGGAGTGACTTCTGTTTCCGAGATACGATATCAAAGATTTATTTCCGGAAAAGAGGTTCAGTCGGTCCTTATGGACAAAATAGAGCAAGGACTGGTAATCCCGGTGAAAATTGGAGATTCAAACAAAGAGTACTTTAGTTTCCCTGGGTATCTTGACAACATACCAGCAAGAGTTATTAAGCAACTCCACTTTTTATCCCCCTTCGACAATGCGGTGATCCAAAGAAAAAGGTTGAAGGAACTGTTTGACTTTGACTATCAAACTGAGATCTACTACCCCATCGACAAAAGGATATATGGGTACTTCAGCTTACCTGTATTATATGGCACCGAATTTATTGGGCGCATGGACCCCAAGGCCCACCGGGACCGCAAAGTTTTAGAGATACGAAATCTGGCTCTTGATCCTCATGTAAAATCATCCGACAAACTGCTGAATGCACTAAAATCGAAATTAAACCAATTCGCCTCTTTCAATGAGTGTCATGAATTCACCATAACTAAATCAACACCCAAGTCTTTAAAATCCGCATTAACTTGAGATAATATATCCGTGACTTCTATATTTAATAAAATTTTTCAAAATTCCCGGCGTTTCATAATGAACAACTTCAACATGACATTTTTTAAAACAGCTTTCTCAATTTTTTATTATCTCAATCGTTCTTGGAGCCTGTAACAAGAATACCAGCACTACATTAACACCCACTGTAATTGATTCCCTGAAAATAGTATTTCAAGACATTAATACCCAGATTGATGTAACCTGGAATAAAATGATCCAAGATGATGACGACAAGCTGGATAATATGAAACGAATACTACAAGAAGTAGAATTCAGCGGAGACTACAACCGTTTAAAATTGGATTCTTTAAATAAAGACATCGATAAGTTAACAGCTATTCGATATGATCAACAAACTATGTCAGATTCAGATCTGATTAATCTATACGATTCTATGACTACCCAGGTAATGGGTGAAGTTACGGTATTTACTACCCGGCTGAGTCAATTTGACCAATACCCACTCATGGGAGAATTAATCCAAGAAGTATTTGAAGCAGATGATCGGGTATTGAGATACAGAATTGAATATGATAGAAGCGCCAAAGAATACAATGCATTTATTGAATCGCATGAATCGGAATTGCATTTAGTAGCCAAACAAAAAGTGCTTCAACCCAAAGCCTTATTCGAACTGCAAAACTAGAGCGCTGGACTCCAGGCGCAAAGGCCTGTTAGTCTCATTTTCCTACACTCCAGACGGTAAATTGACGACTATGAATGACTACAATATAATTCCAAAAGAAGTGGTCCTGAATAATTTTTACCATTTGAGGAGACCCACATAGCAAGCCCAAATCCTAATTGCATTTGGAGCTTGCTATAAAGCATCCAACTCTTCCCGAACGAACTGCATCAAATCTCTAATATACTCCTGACTAAAATCAAACCTGATATTCGCCGCTTCATATATTTCAGGAATTGGTCGTTTGTAGCCTAGTTTTAAGGCATTTAGATAGTCTTCAAGACCTTTGGCCGGGTCTTGTTTAAAGTTCTTCCAAACTGCTAAAGCA